>Ga0116222_1000243_pt1 | contig 37208 bp, 26 predicted proteins | sample Sb_taG_12_FD_88963 | JGI IMG/M metagenome (GOLD analysis project Ga0116222, IMG submission 88963) | Peat soil microbial communities from Weissenstadt, Germany - Sb_50d_9_AC metaG | ecosystem: Environmental > Terrestrial > Soil > Wetlands > Peat | place: Germany: Weissenstadt | collected 2010-09-21
AACGAATAATTACGCTGCGATTCCATCCACAGCATGGAAAGCTCGGGGGGATCGAGGCCGTAAAGCTCTATTTTCCGAGTGCATTGCGGCAAGGGCGCCCAGACTGCCAGATCAACTGGCTTTAGTTAGGTTTGCGGGCCATTTCTCCATCGAGACCGCCAGCGTTACCGGGTGTCGCGCAGAATCTCCAAAATCGCCCGCCGGTCTTCTGCCGTGAGGCGGGCGAATTTCGGGCTTGGGTTCCTGCCTTCCAGCACGTCGTACACCCGCCGCCAAATCTGGCCCCGAACCCCTTCCGGAAGCGCCTCGAATGCCGCGCTGTGCACCATGTAACTCAGCGGATAGCGGAACAGGCGCGTGTGCAGATCGAAGTCGCGGAGCGAACGCCCATGGCTGTCGCGGGGGCCGCGTTGCGGGAAGGTCTTGGCAAACGTTGACACGCCCTCGATCGGCTCGCGCAGCGGAGCCTCCTCGGCAAACAGCATGTAGGCCACGATCGCGTCGATATCGGCATCCAGCGACTGCCCCATGCGTGCTTCCCACGCGAGGCGCGTGATGAAGTTGGTCATTTGCGTCTGGTGCTCAAAGGTCATCAGCGCCACGATGTCGCTGGAGGGCATCAGGTAGCCGGTGGTATTGAACTCGCGCACCAGGCTGGTGAGGTTCTGCTTGCCCTCGGTGCGCAGCGCGTGGGGCTCGGCGGGATCGGGGGCGACGGCGTTGGCGCGGTCGCGCTGCTCGCCGTGCGCGGCGGTCACATACCAGCCGCCCCAGCGATCCTCCAACGCGGTGCGATGATCGGTGATGATGGCGCCCAGGCGGTCCGGCATGCCGGACGAACTCGGAAACACGGAGCCCACGAAGATGCCCGGCACGCCGAGAGTGGCGGGTCCCTGATGGCACTTGAGGCAGACATCCTGGCGGGTGAATCGCGGCTGGCCATCCGCCGCGTTCAGAGTGTAGAAGACCGTGCCGCGTTGGGGATCGGTCGCGGCCACTTCCAGGCTGTCGCTGCCACGGACCCATCCGACCGCCGCATCGTCCGTGAAGTAGATGGCGCGCGGGTTGCGCGGCGAGATCTTCTCGGCCTGGAAGCTGGTCTTCGAGAACACCAGCGCCTGAGAATCGGGATTGATTCCGAGGTGTTCGAGCAGGCTCGGGAGGTAGCCAAAACCCTCGCGGGGCTCCAGCTTGACTCGGCGGTTGATCAATTGCGCTACGGGATCATCCACCGCGCCCTGCATGTAGTGGATGGCAGGGTGATCCGCCGGAAGATTCGAGGCGTAGATTTGGGCGTAGAGGAACACAGGCAGGAATGCCTGTGCTACTAACGCGAGTTTACTACTGGCCACCGGGGAAGAATCGGCCGGCCGGTATGTCCGCGAGGTATACCGCCTCTTTGAAGCCGAGGACGGCGGCGAACTTGTCGAGGGCGTCCTTCTCCACCTGCTCGCCGGGCAGCAGGGGCCGCTCGTAGACGGTGGCCCTGGGAGCGATGACACACATGTCGGAGCGGCAATTATGCGAGTTGGCCGAGCCCAGCTTTTCGAGCAGCGCCACGGTCTCCAGGTGCGGCTGGCCGAATCGCGTCGGCCCGTTGGCCATGTCGGCGACGGTGTCTCCGGCCTTGCTTTTGGCCTTGACGTTGGCGCCCTTCTCCACCAGGAAATTCACCATGTCGTTGTTGCCCAGGTAGGCGGCGCCGTGCAGCGGGGTGTATCCGCGGGCGTCCGCCAAGTTGACGTCGTTGCCCAACTCCACACAATACTTGACTGCGTCAACCAGTGGCAGCGGGGCGTTCACGCTCCAGTTGGCCGCCCACCCGATGCCCGCGGCGGCGTGCAGCGGCGAATCTCCGGCCTTGGTCAACGTCTTGGGATCGGCGCCGTGGGCCACCAGGAGGCGCATGGCGGGCACGTCGCTGGATTGGGCCGCGCGCCAGAACGTGTTGGCGCCGGCGGGGTCGACCCAGGTGTAGTCGTTCGTAAAGGAGCGGAACCACAGCTTCTCGTTCACCTGCGCATTCACATCGGCGCCGTGCTCCAGGATGGCCTTCATCAAGTCGAGGTGCGAGATTTTTTCCTGCTCGGTGGTGGGCTGCGGGAACCAGGCGTGCGGCGCCCATTGCACGTCTTCCACGGCGTAGAGGGCGGTGAGCCCCGATGTCGTCGCCAGTTTGACGTAGGCGCCGTGATCGAGCAGATACTTTGCCAGATCGAGGTGGCCGTTGGTGATGGCCATGATCAGCGGGCTGAACTTGTCGGCATTGACGATATTGAAATCGGCGCCGGCTTCGACCAGCGCGCGAGTGGCCTCCATGTAGCCCTCGCGAGCGGCGTAGAGCAGAGCCGTCATGCCGCCAGTGGCCTCAGGGCCGACTCGCCGGGGCGCGCGCGCGGCCACATCGCCAGCACGGGCTTTGGGTTTGGCGAGCAGGTACTCGGCGGATTTCAACTTCATCGCGTGCGCCAGAAGATCCAGGTCGGATTTGGCCATTTCATTGGCCGCCTTCGCGGCTTCGGCTGCGGCCTGTGCATCGGAGGCATCGTCCGCGGCTGCCTCGGCTGCCGCGCCTGAAGGAGCCGGCGCCTGTCCACGCGCGCCGCGGCCTCCGCCCCGACCGCCTCGACCGCCGCCTGCCGCAGGGGCTGCCGACGCTGCTGCCGCTGCGGCGCCCGGTGCGCCACCACGGCCGCCCGGCCGGTCTTCGACGATGTTTCCGTCCTGATCGAAGCGCACGCGCTCCACCTTCTTCACCTCGGTGGTGACGTTGGCGTCGGCGCCGCGCGCCATCAGCACCCGGATCACCGCGTCGCGATTGAGCGCCGCCGCGAACATCACCGCGGTCTGTCCGTGGACAGTCTCTTTCGCCTTGGGGTTCGCGCCGTGGTCCAGCAGCACTTTCACCGCGTCGGCATTGCCCGCGGCTGCTGCCGTCATCAGCGCGCTGGTGCCGTTGGCATTGACGGAATTGGCGTCGGCCCCGGCCTTCAGCAGCACCTCGATGATGGCCGCGTTGCCGTTGGTGCAGGCCATGAACAGCGGAGTGATCGCGCCTTCACGCGTGCCAACCTTCACGTTGGCGCCCGCCGCGATGAGTATTTTGACCATGTCGAGGTCGTCGCGGAACGCCGCCCAATGCAGCGCTGTGGTGCCGTCGCCCTGGGCCGCATCCACGTCCGCCTTCTCCTTCAGAAGGGAGCGCACCGCCTCTTTGTTGCCCTGCATGGCGGCTTCGGATAGACGCGTGTCGCCGGCGGCCGAAAGCAATGCCGCCAGGCAGAGTCCGCTGATTATGCATTTGCCGATCATTTGACCTCCGCAAACCACACAGGCAAGAATGCCTGTGCTACATTGCGACTTCTCCCGTGCTGTCGCCGAAGCTCTCTACGTTCACTCCCAGCTTGTGCAGCATGGTCAGGTAAACATTCGCCATGGGAGTGGAATCCGCGCACCGTATGTGCAGATTGCCCTTGACTCCGCCGCCGTGGCCCGCCACGAAGATCGGTACGCGCTTGTGGTTGTGGACGTTGCCATCGCCCATGGGGCTGCCGTAGAGCACCAGCGAATGGTCGAGCAGGTTGCCGTCGCCATCCGGCGTGCTCTTCAGCTTCTCGAGGAAGTACGGAATCAAGCTGACGTGGTAGCGGTTGAGCTTGGCAAATTCGGCGACGCGGGCCGGAGCTTCTCCGTGGTGCGAGCAGGGATGGAACGGAGTCTTCACGCCGCTCTCGGGCCACACGCGGCCGCTCACGTCGCGGCTCATCTTGAAGGCGGAAACGCGAGTCGTGTCGGTCATGAAGGCCAGCGCCTGCAGGTCGAACATCAAGCGCAGATGCTCTTCGTAACTGTCGGGCACGCCGAGCGGGGCGGCCGGCAACTGGCGCGTTTCGCCGCTGGCGTTGTACTTCTCGATGCGCTGGATGCGGCGCTCGATCTCGCGCACGTCCTCGAGATATTGGTTGAGGCGCTTGCGGTCGCTCGCGCCGAGTCCCTTCTGCAACCGCGCGACATCGTGGGCAATGGAATCGAGGATGCTGCGATTCACCTTCTGCCGCGCCAGGCGCTCTTCCGGCGTGCCGCCCTCGCCGAACAGGTTCTCGAAGGCCATGCGGGGATCGAGCGTCATGGGCAGCGGCTGCGTGGGCGAGGCCCAACTGATGGTGTCGGCGTACACGCAGGCATAGCCGTAATCGCAGGCGCCGGAGGCATCCACCATCTCGATGCAAAGCTGGATGGAAGGCAGCGGCGTATCCTGGCCGAACCTCTGCGCGTAGAGCTGATCGAGCGACGTGCCGACGTAGTAGTCCGACCCCTCGGTCATCTTGGGGTGCGCCGCGGTGAGGTAGACGGCGCTGGATCGGAAGTGGTCGGCGCCTTCTTCCGCGGCCGCCCATGCGGTGGCGGGATGCAGGTCGGTATCGCTGACGATGGTAATGTAGTCGCGGTAGGGCGCAAGCGGTTCCAGGCTCTGGCTCCATTCGAAATCGCGGCCTTCCTTCTCGGGGGCCCAATAGTGCTTGTTGGTGCCTTCGCCGGTGCTGCCGGCGGCCCCGTGCACCATCTCGATGCAGGCCAGGCGCGGCTTGGGCGAGGCCGCCGTTTTGCTCAGGGGAGTTTGCGCCGGCACCATCGAATCCAGCAACGGCAACGCCAGCGACACGCCCATTCCGCGCAGTACGGCGCGGCGGGAAATATGCTTCTTCGTTATGTATTGCACCTGTTACCCCTCCCTCACACTGACTCTACCTGTGCTCCATCACAATTTCCGTGGACACCGGCTCGGTCTCTTCCGCTCTCCGCATCTGGAACGGAGTGCTTTTCACAATACCCAGAACAAACGACGAGAATCGATTGTTGTTGCGCGCCGCTTCGCGCGCGATGCCGCGCACCACCGGCATATCCGTATACTCCAGCACGCGGCCCAACCCGTATGCCAGCAGGTTTTCCGTGAACGTCGAAATGTAAGCGTCGGACCGGTTCACCAGCGCCTCGCGCAGGCTGGCCGGACCATTCAGCTTCGCGCCGTCGAACATCTGTCCCGAAGAGTCGATGCGGAAGCCGCTGTCGTTGGTGCGCCACACGCCGACGGCGTCGAAATTCTCCAGCGCAAACCCGATCGGGTCCATCAGCTTGTGGCAGCCGGCGCAGGTGGCGTTGGCGCGGTGCTGCTCCATGCGTTCCCGGACCGAGAGCGGCTTGGCAACATGCCCGGTGCGGCTCTCGGCGTTTTCCGGCAGTGCGGGCACATCCTTGGGCGGCGGCGGCGGCGGCGTGCCCAGCAGAACTTCCATCACGTACTTGCCGCGCTGCACGGGCGAGGTGCGGATGGCGGTCGAGGTCAGCGTCAGGATGCTGCCGTGCCCCAAAATGCCGAAGCGGTTCGGATCGGTCAACGGCACGCGCCGGAAGCGGCTGCCCAGCACGTTCGGAATGCCGTAGTGCTTGGCCAGCCGCTCGTCGACAAACGTGTAGTCGGCGGTCAGCAGGTCGACCACGTTGCGGTCCTCGCGCATAATGCTGTCGAACAGCAGTTCGGTCTCCTGCAGCATGGAGTTTGCCAGGCCCTTGTCGAAATCCGGGAACAGGAACAGGTCCGGGTTGACAATTTTGAGATTCTGCAGATGCAGCCACTGGCTGGCGAAGGTGCTGGAGAGCGCGTTAGACCGCGGGTCGGCCAGCATGCGGCGGACCTGCTTCTCGAGCACCACCGGATCCCGCAGCTTCGACTGGCTGGCCAGCGCGATGAGCTGCTCGTCGGGCGGCCCGCTCCACAGGAAGAACGAGAGGCGCGCGGCCAGTTCCAGGTCGCTGATGCGATAGTTTTTCCCTGACACCACGTTGGCGGGGTCGCGCTCGAATCGGAACACGAACTCGGGGTTCGCGATGATGGCCTGGATGGCGGTGCGGATGCCCGCATCGAAATCCGCCTGGTTGCGGGCGGACTGGTAAAAACTCAGCAGCCCTTCGAGATCGTTGGCGGTCACCGGCCTGCGGTACGCCGCGCGCGCCAGCGCCGAGAGGATCTGCTTGGCGCAGGGGATCTCTTCGTCGCCCGAAACGGGGCGGCACGTGAAGATCTTGCGGCGGGCGGGCGTGTTCGATACTCCCGCGGCTTTAACAGGACCGGTGATGCTGAGCTCGTGCAGATGCGGAAGCGTGGTCATGCCGGGCAACGCGCCCACGCTCACATCCACCAGACTCTGCTCCACCATGCGGTATTCGTCCTCAATGGGCCCGTCGAATTTCTGCGGGAAGGAGGCCGAGATGCGCTGCGGACCGGCGCGGACCTTGATGGGCGGCGTCTTGATACCGTCTTTGGCCAGCGTCATGGAGGGGTTGATTTCGATCAGCGCCACGCGCTCGCCGTTCACCGCCACTTCGATTTCCTGGCCCTTGCCCTGATTCATGCCGAAGAGCGGGCCGGTGGGCGAGTAATAAAAGCCCAGCTTGAACGTGTATTCGCCATCGGCGGGGAAATCGTGGACTACCGCCATGCCGCCTCGCGTGCCGATCGGGGTGCCATCAATGTGGCGCGTCTGGGCCAGCACGCGCGGGATGGAATAGGTGGTGGTGAGGGGCAGGGCCGCAGGATCGCCAACCGCCTCGCGGCTGATCTTGCCGGCCGCGCGGATGTAACCCTCCATCAGCGCCGGAGAGATGGTCAGCACGTCGGCCATGTTGTCGAAGCCGTGGCTCATGTCGTCGGTGGGGAGCAACGCGGTGACATCCACGTCGACCTCTAGCAGTTCCCGGATCGAATTGGCGTATTCGGTGCGATTCAGACGGTGCAGCGCGGGCCGGCCGGGGTTGGGATGCAAGGCGGCGGCCTGGTCGATCGGTGTTTCGAGTGAAGCGACGAAGGCTTTCAACGCTGGGGCGTCGGGACGCGGCAGCCCGGGAGGAGGCATCATCCCGGCGCGCAGTTTGTGGATGACTTTCTCGGCCAGCTCCGCGGACTGGTCGGGATGCGCCACGTCCAGCTTGGCAAGGGACATGTCGCCGCTCTTCAGGCTGTCGTTGTGACAACCGAAACAATATCGGGTGACGAGTGCGCGTTCCGGCGAAGCCGCCGGCGTTTTGGCTGCCACCTGCCCGTAGGCAAGGGCAACGGAAAAGAGGGCCATCCCACTGCAGAGTAGGCCTGTTTTCATTAATTTCCCCTCTTAAGAGTTACCGATCCAACAACCCCAGTTCGGCTAACGGAGAAGACGCACCTGATAGTCGCACGTGTTACATCCCGCCTGAATTATATAGGCCGGCACCCAGGGTGTCAAGCGTATCTCGAACCCCCTGAACGGCATAGCTTCGCTTACAGGGCGGCGCTACGCCTTCATTTCCTTGCCGCTGATCTGCAGATCGAACCCGTCCGGGTCCTTCACGTGGAAGCTGTTTTCGGTGTCCGGCCGGGGCGTCAGGCCGCGGCGCTTCAACTCGGCTTCCACGTAATTCTTGTCCCAGGTCTCGATGGTGTAGGCGACGTGATCCACCCGCGGCACCGGGGTGGTGCCTCCCTGACGGGCGTTCCGAGGCAGCAGGAAGGTATCGCCAAACGTCATGTAGCACTGCCGGCCGTCGTCGTGCGAGACGTTCATTCCGAAAAGATCCTTGTAGAAGTCGCGGGTCTTGGTGTAGTCCGCGACTTGGTAAGAAATGTGGTTGACGGTGACCGCCTTGAACGCCGGGCCTTCAGCCGCCACTGCCGGAGCGGCTGCAGCCGCTGCGGACGCCGCCACCGCCAGGCTCCGGATGAGCTGCCGCCGGTTCATCTTCCCCTCTTCGAAGTCGCTCAGTAGCTTTGCAATGATGTGTTCCATACCCGGCCCCCCCTCAGGTGACCGTCCATAGATGATACACCAGGGCTGGGAATGGTGGAAAGGCCGGCAGCCAACGCCACGATGGTACGGGGCGCTTCAGGTCTGGCCCGCTTCCAGGAGTCTGAGGAGTTGGCGGGCGGTGACGATCTTGGTGGTCTTGTAGGGCTCCGGGAAGTGTTTGGTGTTTTCGGTGACGATGTAACGGGCTTTTGCCGCCACCGCACATTCATAGATGCGGTTGTCCTCTTCGTGGCTGGAGATTCTCAGCCGGCCGCGGGACTTGACCATGACGCTGGAGGCTTTAAGCAGGCCGCGCACGTTGGCAACGCGCCTCTTGTCAAGGTGCTTTAAACGTTCGTACTCGAAGACGAGGTCGTATTCCTCAGCCACGGCCGTCGTCAGGTAGGCCCGGAGTTTCCTGGCGGTTACGAGATCAAGTATTTGGGCGTTTGGTCCGGTAGGCGAGATTGCGGCGGAAACCAGAACGCTGGTGTCGATGACAACCCGGATCATTTGGCGGGGTGCTTACTGTTCTTCTTCAGATCGCGCCGGGCGGCGGCTACGGCACGGTTGATCTCGCTCATGGGCATCTTGTCGAGACCTTTTTCTTTGGCGTCCTGCCGGAGTTCGGCTACGGCCACGGCCAGTTCCCGAAACAGCTCCTTACGGTTTTTCCGGCGTCCGTTGACCGCTGCACGGCTGACGGTCACCTGCGGGGTGAGCAGGATGTTGCCGCCCTTCACCAGGGAGACATCCAGCAACGCGCCCTCGGATATGCCGGCCCGTTCCCGCAGGGCCCGGGGGATAACCATCTGGCCCTTCTTTTGGAGCTTGACGAGAGTGGACATATACCAACGATCTTTCCGAAAGTCAGCCCGTCTGACTTTCCGTAAAACTGCTTCCACCGACAGCATAGCATAGGGGGTGGCAAAGTCGCTCATGATTTGTTACCGAGCGGCATTCAGTTCTTTACCGATCCACAGGCCCTGGCCGGCGATCTGAACGGCGTCGTCACGGCTAACCTCGGCCCAACCGCATCCGGCACGGTCAGTGCGCTGGGCTGGAAGCCATCCGGTCGATGTGGTTGGAAACTTCGACTCGTCGGAGGAAATCGTGGGTGAGTTCAGGCTCCGGCAGGTTGCCAAATAAGTGGTAGAGGGACAGTTCGAGCACTTGGAGGGTCCGGAAGCTCCAGGATTTTCTCATGTCACTTTGGCCTCGTCGTTCAGGCCCTCCACCACACCGCTGGAATGCGTCTTCTGAGCCCGAGGGAACGCTAGACCTGGCGAAAGGTCCCGGAGTATGGGACCTCCTGTATAGATCTATCTGATTTCCATGGGCGCAAGCGTGCTGCCTAGTTGGCCGACGGCCGCTCCACGTGATCGATGACGATTACCTCGACCGGGCCCTTGGCCGCCTCCAGTCGCAGCCCGAGCTGCTCGGGAAGGGCGCTGAAAATCGACGGGCTCATCGCATTGGAAGACGCGGCGTCCGGCGGAGGCGGCGGCAGGGCGGGCGTGCCGTCATCGGGCAGAAAATCCAGCCGGACGTCGAAGAGCCCCGTAAACCCGGTCCTGTCGACTACCGTGCGGCCGAGCACCACCGAGAGGTTGCGGACCAGCTCGGGCATGGGAATCTTTCCGCCAGACATCCGCGCGCCTCCCGTTTGCAGCGACACGCCGAGGCCGCCGCACCGCGTCAGTGGCGCCCCGCCGCTCCCCGGCGGCGCCATTCGGCCCCCTGTCAGCTCGGGAAGCGGATCGGTAGAGTCCTCGCATCCGCCTTCCTTGGGTGGCGGCAGCTTGGGACCACCCCTGGCAATCACGAGATTAAAGACCGGAACTTCCCGCGTCTCCCGATGGGTTTTCAACTGAAACCGCTCTTCGAGCAGCGACTGCAGCATGAGGGAGATCTGATCCCGGCTGGGAGTGCCGGCGGCTTTCGCGTCGATCGCGTATCGCTCTGAATTGATCCACTCCGGACCGCCGGTGATCTGAAACGACTGCGCCGCGTACGCACGCTGCATCAGCAGCTTTACAGACGCAGTGCCTGTCAGCCCGTTGGGGAGCAAGCGCATCATCATGAAGCCTTGGTCCCCGGCCGGCTTGATCGAGGCGACTTCGAATCTGGGCCGGGAAGAGGGCTGGCCAAACACGGCGACCGCCGCGATGACGGGCAGCACGGCGGCCGCCACGATTCCCGGGCCGGACATCGTGCGCGGAGCGGACCGCGGCTGGCCCAGCAGCCGGGCGATGCGGTGCGCCAGAGAGCCGCCGTTGGCGGCCATCACAACCGGCGGGCAGAGCGAACCGAGCCCGGCCAAAGCCCGCGCGTACACGATGGCGTCGCCGCTCGCCGACACCGCGGCATCGTCGCAACAGAGCTCGCGCTCGGCGCGCATATGGCCGGATACCCACCACACCGCGGGATGGTAAAACAGCAGGGCCTCCACGGCGCTCTGCAGCATATTGACCAGGTAATCATAACGCCGGATGTGCGCCAGCTCGTGAAGCAGAAGTGCTTCGATCTGTTCGGCAGGCAGGGCGGCGAGCGCGGCCACCGGCGCCAGCACCACCGGACGAAGCCAGCCGACCACGGCCGGCGCCCGCACCAGCGACGACAGTAGCAGCCGGACCGGACGGGTGACGCGCATGCGAGCCTTCAGCCGGTCCAGGGTCTGCTGCCATGCAGCAGGAGCCGGCCGCACCCGCTGGGAGCCAAGGCGCGCGGCCAGAATCCAGCCGCCGATCAGCCGAACCCACAGCGCGGTCGCGCCCGCGAACCATACAGCGACTACCCAGGACAGCAGCGGCGCTGCCGCCGCGACGGAGACGGCAACGGGAAAAGCTGCCGGCAGACCGCGGACTGCGCCGGATGCCGTTGCGAAAAGGGGCGCTGCCGGGGAGGTAGTGGCGACGCCGGCCGCCGGCGGGCCCAGCACCCACCAGGTCACCAGCGGGGCCGCGGCCATTGCCGCCAGCGCCACACTGCCGAGCAGGTAGCGAACGTTGGGAACGGACGCCCGTCTCCGCGCCACGGCGTACACCGCGGCGATCGCCACACCCTGCCACAAGAAGTGGAGCAGCGTCGATCCCAGCCTCGGCACACCAGGCTGCGCCGCCAGAATCTGCGAGGGGTTCATTTCGACCTCCGTTTCGGGCCGTCCAGTTCATCGATCATCTTGCGAATGTCCGCCCGTTCCTCGGCGGATATAGGCTGAGCGCCCAGCGCTCCCATGATCAGACTCCTGGCCGAGCCTTCGAACACTCGCCGCACCAGGTCTCCCGCGATCCGCTGCTGCATCTGGTCCTTGGGCGCCGCCGGTTCGTAAACGTGCGAGCGGAAGCGCTCGCTCCTTACCAGCAGTCCCTTCTCCGTCATCAGAAGCATCTGCTTGAGCGTGGTGTTGTAGCCGCAGTCCTTGCCCAGCTCCTCGTGGACCTCCCGCACCGTCGCCGGCCCCAGCCGCCACAGGGTGGCAAGGATATCGACTTCGGCGGGGGTAGGCATCGGAGGATCCGGGGACCGGTGATCGCGCAAGTGGGAAGGCATCTGCAAAGAGATTACAACGATAAAAATCTCATGTCAATGAAAAAAATCTCAGTTAAACGATAAAAATCTCACTTGGGGCTCACGGAACGCTTTCCCTGAGCTTCAGCCGCTTCAGCCGTTCGTCTTGCCTTGCCTCCCCGTTCAGTGGTATGCTGCCGCGCAGGTAGTTCGAAGTAATCCTGCTGGAGGGACTATGCGTTTCCTGAAATCGACCATTTGCCTGCTTGCCCTGTCGGCTACCGCCGTCTACGCGCAGATGAAGGCGTCCCAAGTGGACTTCGAGATGATGACCTGGCCCGAAGTCAAGAAGGCCATGGAGCAAGGCAAGACTACCGCGCTGGTCTACAATGGCGGCACCGAGCAGCGCGGGCCGCAGAACGTGAACGGCGGCCACACGCTGATGGCACACGCCACCGTAATTGCCATCGCCGAAAAGCTGGGAAACGCCATCGCCGCTCCGGTGCTGCCGTTTTCCCCGAATAACGCGAGCGCCACCCTCCCGGGCACTATTGGGTTGACCACGCAGCTCTATGCGGCTATCAACGAGCAGGTTGCCGAACAGTTGATCAAGACCGGCTTCAAGAACGTCGTGCTCATGGGCGATCACGGCGGCGGCCAGGCCCAGCTCGGCGAAGTCGCCAAGAAACTGGACGAAAAGTACGCTCCCCAGGGCATTCGCGTGGTCTTCTGCGATGAAGTCTACGCCAAGGCACAGGCCGATTTCGACAAGTATCTCGCCGAAAAAGGCCTGCCCGTGAGTTCCCACGCGGGAATCCCGGATACCTCCGAGATGCTCTATCTGGGCGGCGACAAAGGCTGGGTGCGCAAGGAACTCATCCCCACGGCGGTCGGTGATCCCATGCCCAAACCGGGGCAGAAACGCGATCCCAATGCCCCTCGAGTGAACAACGGCATTAGCGGCGATGCCCGGCCCTCGACGCCCGAGCTGGGCAAGCGCGCGTTCGACACAAAGGTAGACTACGCGGTCAACCAGATTCACCGCTTGCTGGACGCCAGCAAGACTCCCGCGGCGCAGTAGGGTTGGCAGGCGGAAGCGCCTGCCCCACCGTGGCGATCGCTTGGCGCATCCAACCCAGCGCCTCCACAATCCGCGGCACTTCCTCGAAGCCGTACGAGAGCCGAAACTGGCGGCGGCCCACCGAGGCCAGGTCGCCGCGGGCGTGTACGCAATACTCGCCTGGAATATAGATCACGCGCGGAAGCGGCGAATCGGCCGGTCCGTCGATGCGCGGATCGCCGGAGGTGCGCGCCAGGTAACGGAAGAACCCGGATTGCGGATGGGTCTCGACGTTTTCGAAAGTCAGATAGTAATAGAAGCCCGCGCTGCCTCCGCGGCACTCCGCGAGGAACGGTCCGAGGCTCCGCTCGATCGCGCCGCGCACCGCCACCGCCTTCTCGCGGTACCCGGCGTTGACCGCGCGCAGTTGGGCGCCGATCCGCTCGTCGAGCACATGGCTCGCCATCTCCTGCACGAAGAGCGGCGCCCCGAAGCCGGTGTCGCTGGTCTTCTGCACCATCGCAGTCATCAGCGCGCCGTGCGGACCCAGCATGTACCCGATCCGCATGGCCGGCGCCAGCACCTTCGACAGCGTGCCGATTTCGTAGGCGATATCCAGGTCGTCGGCGGGCAGCACCGAGGCGAACGGCTCGGCTGCGGGGTCGTGCAGCAGCAACTCGTAAGCCACGTCGAAGAAGATGGGGATGTGCCGCGACTGCTCGCGCGATAACTTCGCCGCCACATCGTAGAGCGCCCGCCGGCGGGTGTTCGACAGAATCGTGCACGACGGATTATTCACCGTCATCACGTAGAAGAAGGAAATCGCCCGCGCGCGATCGCCGAGCGCCTGCAGCTTGCGATCGAGACCTTCGAGGCCCATGCCTTCCCCGTCTTCGGGAACCGCCAGCACTTCGAAGCCGCGGCGCTCCAGGGCGTCGGCGTAGATGTAGTAGGTGGGATCGGAGGTCACGACGATTCCGGGGGCCAGCACTTGCGTGAGGGCGTCGAGCACGCTGGTGGCGCCGCACGGCCCGATGATCAGCCGCTTGCGCGCGAGCGTAGCCTCGTCCAGTTGCCCGATGCGCATGCCGCCCAGGAAACGGCGCAGCGACGCGATCAGGTTGGGCGATCCCTCCGGGCCGCCGTAATTGAATGCCTGGCGATACTTGGCGCCATTCGCCACCACGGCCTGCAGGGCCTCGTTGAGCCAGGCGACCGGGATGGTCTTTTCGTTGACGTATCCTACGCCGAGGTTGATATCGAGCCCGTCGCGGAACCCGCGGGCGAAGCTCGCCATCATCCGGTTCACCGGAGATGGGTGGGCCGAGGCCTGGCCGTAGCAAGAAAACCGGATGTCCATAAGTAGGAGCTTTCAGCGTTCAGCGGTCAGCGGCCCATGGCCTCACTTACAGGCTGACCGCTGAATGCCGACCGCCGACAGCTTCACTATAATGATAGGAGCTTTCGGCACTCAGCGCTCAGCCGTTACCGTTCCATGCCCTTGGTATTCGCAGGCTGACCGCCGTATGCTGATCGCTGAATGCTGACCGCTGAGAGCTTCCATGTCATCAAGCCGCCGCGCTTTTCTGCAATCCGCCGCGTGGTCCGGTGTTGCGCTCGCGCAGACCGGGCCGGCCGCATCAACCGTGCCGCCCGAGCGGCGCGTCTACCTGGTGGGCGATGGAGTCATCTCAACGCCCGCCGAGTATGCTCGCCTCCTGACCCGGATCGCCGACGAACACGGCATCGCCGCCGACAACTACCTGCAGGGCGGCGCGGTCGAGCAGCTCGAGCAGCGCTTCGCCAAACTGCTCGGCAAGGAGCGCGCCATGTTCATGCCCACCGGGACGCTGGCGAACCACATGGCCGTGCGCGAGCTGGCCGGCGACAAGCGCCGCGTGATCGTGCAGCAGGAAAGCCATCTCTACGCGGATGAAGGCGACGGAGCGCAGTTGCTCAGCGGGCTCAACCTGGTCCCGCTGGGTCCGGGCCGCGCGACCATCCGGCTGGACGAGGTGATTCCGGTAGTGGAGCGCTCGGCGGGACCGCCCTATCCGGCCCCGGTCGGCGCCATCTCCATCGAATCGCCGGTCCGCCGCTCGTCGGGCGAGGTGGTGGATTTCGAGGAGATGAAAAAGATTTGCACCTGGGCGCGCGAGCGCCAAATCGGAACGCACCTGGATGGCGCGCGCGTGTTTCTCGCCGCGGCCTACACGGGAATCTCGCCCACCGCATACGCCGCGCTGTTCGACACCGTGTACGTTTCCATGTACAAGTACTTCAACGCGCCCTTCGGCGCGGTTCTCGCCGGACCCGCCGCGATGCTGAACCGCATCTCGACACTGCGCCACCAGTTGGGCGGGATGATCTACCACGGGTGGGAGCCCGCGGCCATCGCGCTGCACTACTACGAGGGATTCGTGGAGCGCTACCAGGCCGCGGTGAAAAATGGCGAGACGCTGATCCGCCTGCTCGAGGCGCAAGGAAAGATTCGCGTGGAACGCGTGAGCCGCGGCAGCAACATCTTCGTAATCCGATTGTCCGGCGGGACGGCCGGCGCGCTGCAGCAGAAACTGGCGCAGGCCGGCATCGTGATTCGCGGGGCGGGGGACTCCGCGCAGACCATGATTCAGGTCAACGAGACCCTCAATCGGCGGCCCGTGGAAGAGATCGCGCGGGAATTCGCGCGAGCGATTGGTTAGGGCAGGGAAGGCGCACACCGCCACGCGGCCCATGTTTCACCATGACCAACTCTCCCGCCCGAGGTCTCCCCTCGGCTGCACTCTTCTCCGCCACCTCTGCGCTCTCAGGTTTTGACTTTCTTTACTCGGCGTCTCCGCGTCTCGGCGGTGAATTCTCTTCTCGCCTGTTGGGTTCCGGCTGGTCCCAGTTGTTATGATCGAATCCATGGAATCCCTTGATTGGATCTTCCATCCCCATCCCAAGCCGAAGCCCACCCTGGAGGCCCGCGTGATCCGCGCCGCCGAAGCCGCGCTGGAGGACCATCAGTACGTGAGCGCTGTCGATGTGTTGGCGGGCATGCAACTGGTGGCCCCGGTCAACGTCGAGGCGTGGCGCGAGGGCCGAATCAAGGTGCTCGAAGCGCTGATTCAAGGCAGCTACGAAAAAGTCGCCAAGGCCCTGGATATTTTTCGCCGCTGGGCCATCGGGCGCGGCCTCAAACCCGTGGAGGCGCGATACGTCCGCGCGACACCCGCCGGCGAAGTGGAGTTGCAAATCATCGGCCGCAAATACGCCGGTCTCGAAGAAGTATTTCGCACGCAATACGTTTCGCCCGAGCTTTCCGAGCGTAAGCAGCAGAAGCTCCAAGAGCGCCTCGGCAAGCCCGCCGAGCGCGCGGTCTTCCTCAACCGCCGCGATTCCGCCTGCTCGGAATGCGGGGTCGAGCTGCCCTCCGGGAGCTTCCTGTACATGGAGGCCAACCAGCCGCTCTGCCTCGCCTGCGCGGGCATGGGCGACCTGGAATTTCTGCCGCGTGGCGATACCGCGCTGACCCGCCGCGCGACCAAATACAGCCCGTCGCGCGCCGTGGTGGTGGAGTTCAGCCGGTCGCGCGGGCGCTACGACCGCCAGGGAATTCTGGTCGCCGAGGCGGCCCTGCGCCAGGCGGAAGAGGAGTGCGCCGCCGACGCTCCGGCCCGCGCCCGCGCACGTGAGCGCGCCGCCGAAGCCCGCCAGAAACAGGATGCCGTCACGGTGGAGCAGATGACTGCCAGGATCCAGGCGCTCTTTCCCGGCTGTCCTCCGGCGGAAGCGCGGCACATCGCCGCCCACACCGCCGTGCGCAGCAGCGGACGCGTGGGACGCAGCGAGGCGGGCCGCAGACTCGATAGCGATGCGGTCACGCTGGCGGTGCAAGCGGCGGTTCGGCACCGCCACACCAATTACGACGAACTGTTGGCGCAGGGCCTGGAGCGCGCCTCCGCGCGGGCGGCCGTCCGCGGCCAGATCGACCAGATCCTCGACGCCTGGCGCTGGGGCGTCTAGCCCGAGCCCCGACCCCCGCGCTCGGCCTCATGAGGCATTTTGCCCGCCAACCGCGTATCCCTGAGTGGAGGGATGCATGTCATCGTTTGACCAAGGCTGGATCAGGCTCAAAGGCTTTGCGGCACTCACCCTGATCGCAACGTTCGGCACCGCCAACTTGCCGGGCGCCTTCCCGCCGATACCGTCCGGAAGCTGGCAGGGGCCGGGGACCGACGACAACGAACCGTTCGGAGGATCTCCGTACTGCGACTACACCGTCACCATGCAGAACGTCGTCCTGTCATTCTACGTGAGCCCCCCGGGAACGATCGCATCCGCATCGGCCAGCGCCACCATGATCGAGAGCGCCGTGGGATGTCCCTTTCCGACCATACCCACCAACAATCACACATTCACCGGAACCGGCTCTATTTCGGGCAACACCATTACCCTGCAGTTGGCCGGAGCGTCCACCAACAACCCCAAGGACATCGGCGCGTTTACGGGAACGCTCAACGGCTCCGGACAGATCCAGGGCACTCTGACCTTCACCCGGACCGACATTCAAGCCCCACTCAACTGGACGACGCACCACAGCGTGACCGCCGCCACCGGCGGCGCCGGGCCGTTGCCGCCCTTCACCGACGACAACACCGGTTCCACCACGCTGGGGCTCAGCAACGATGCCACTACCGGTCCGTCGGCATGTACCTCCGGCGACCCCGTCAACTGCGCCACCGGCAACCTCATCGAGACCAGCGTCGATCTGCGCGTGGCACAAGGCCGCGGCCGCGCCCTGCGTCTGGTACGCACCTACAACAGCCAGGACGCCGCCACCGCCCTCGCCCCGGGGCCGTTGGGATATGGGTGGACGCACTCCTATGCCTCGTACCTGAGCATCTACCCCGGCGGCAACGTGATGGTCCATCAGTGGAACGGTTCTACCGTTCCCTTCACCCTCAGCGGATCTTCCTTTACCCCACCGGCCTTCGTCATCGCCACGCTGACTAAGAACAGCGACGGCACCTACACGTTTACCCTGCCCAACCAGGCTGCCGACATCTTCAGCGCGGCTGGCCGCCTGCAGACTCAAACCGACCGCAACGGTTATCAAACCAATCTCGCCTATGATTCTTCCGGCCACCTAACCACCGTCACCGATCCCTCCGGACGCACCTATACCTTCCAGTATGGCGCCAACAACCTGGTGTCTTCGGTCACCGACCCCATCGGCCGCACCGTCTCTTACGCCTACGACCCCAACCTGAACCTGACGGCCTTCACTGACATCGGCGATTTCGTCACGAACTATACCTACGATACTTCCCACCAATTGACTCAAATCACCGCCCCAACGGCGGAAAAACCAGCAACGCCTACGACTCCAACAACCGCGTGGTGGTGCAGTTCGACCCCGCCGGCCGCATGATGACTTTCGTCTATTCGGCACCCACCACCACCATTACCGACGGCGACGGAAATGTAACCGTCCAAACCTACACCAACAACCAGTTGACTTCGATTACCAGGGGCTCCGGCACATCGAGCGCTGCGACCACCACGTTCACTTACGACGCGGCGGGAAATCGGGTATCCAGCACCGACGCCAATGGACACACCACCACAGCCACTTACGATGCTCGCGGCAACCAGCTTACCCGGACCGACGCGCTGGGCCGTAAGAGCGTTTTCACTTACGATGCTCAAAACAACTTACTCACGGCCACCGACCCGCTGAATATCACCACCACTTACACCTACGATGCCCACGGCAACCTGGCGAGCATCAGCCGGCCGTTGACAGGCTCGCAGGCGGCCACCACGACGTTCCAGTACGGCGACTCGAGCCATCCCGGAGATCTCACCGCTGTTACCGATGCGACCGGGCGGACGTGGACGGCCTCGTACGACGCCAACGGAGCGCTGATCCGCGGCGCCGATCCGGCGGGCGATTTGAGCACCATCAGTGTCAACGGCATCGGCTGGGTGATCGGCGGGGTGACTCCGCGCGGCAACGCGCCCGGTGCGAACGCCGCCAACTATACCGTAGCGCTGGCATACTCGCCGCGCGGCGACTTGCTCCAGACCACCGACCAGCTCGGCCACACCACCACCCTGACGTACGACGCCAATCGCAATCCGCTGACTTACACCGACGCCAACGGCAAAATCACACACTACGCTTACGATGCCGACAACGAGCGGGTGAAAGTGACGCGCGCCGACGGCTCCGTATGGACCACTGCCTTCGACGCCGCGGCCAATGTCACCGGCCAGACCGACGGTTTGGGCCGGACCACCAGCTACGCTTACGACGCCCTCAACCGCCGTACCCAGACCACCGATCCTTTGGGGCGGAGCGTCCACTACCAGTTCGACGGCGCCGGGAATCTGACGGGATTCGTCAATGCTTCCGGCCAGGCGACGACGTTCACATATGACGCCGCCAACCAGCGCACCGGTATCGCTTACAGCGACGGCGTGACGCCCGCGGTGGCATTCGCTTACGACGGCGATGGCCGCCGCACCAGCATGACCGACGGCACGGGCGTCAGCACTTACCAATACGACTCGTTAAACCGCATGACGGCGAGCAGCGACGGCGCGGCGAGCCAGGTCCACTATGCCTATGACCTGGCCGGACGGATTGTAAGCCTGACTTACCCTTCGGGAAGCCAGGTGACCCGCGCCTTCGATGCCGCCGGCCGGCTGGCCTCGGTGACCGACTGGCTGGGCAACACCAACAACTTTTCCTACGATGCCGATGGCAACCTGGTGAAGGCCGGCTACGGCAACGGCGCCGCGTCCGAACGGACCTACGACCCGGATGACCGTGTGGCGTCGGTCGCCTACGCTTTGGGCGGCCACTTCCTCGATCTCGGCTTCAGCTATACCAGGGACAATATCGGGCAGATCACCAGCGTGGCGACGATTCCAGGCGCCACGGAAGCCTACACTTACTCGCCGGTCAACCAACTGAGCGCGGTCAATAACCTCACCTTCGCTGTAGATGCGGGCGATAATCTGACGCAATTCGCCAACACGCCCCTGACTTACGACGCCGCCAACGAACTGACGAGCGGCGGCGGCGCCACCTTCACCTACAACGCCCGCGGCGACCGCACTCAATCCATGAGCGCCGCGGGTACGGCGTCTTACAACTACGACCAGACCGACCGCCTGACCGCCGTCGGCACGTCGGCAACTTATGCCTACAACGGCGACGGGCTGCGCATGCGCAAAACGGTCGCCGGCGCGGCCACGGCATTCGCTTGGGAACTCCTCGGCGCAGCGCCGTTGCTGCTGGCGGCGGGACAGACGCAGTTCATCTACGGGCTGGGCGGAAGGCCCCTGGAGCAGGTGAACCCGGATGGCAGCGTGCTGTGGATCCACCAGGACCACCAGGGGAGCACCCGGATACTCACTAACAGCGAAGGCCGGATTGCCGCCCGGTACAGCTATGGCGCCTACGGGCAGCGCTCCAACGCCGATGGCGGCGACGATGGCAGCGTGGCGCAGACGCCGCTGCTGTTTGCGGGTCAGTTCACCGATTCCGAATCGGGATTCGAGTATCTGCGCGCGCGCTATTACGACCAGACGACCGGGCAGTTTCTAACTCGGGACCCGATGGCCGGTGTCACGCGGCACCCGTACCTCTACGCGAACGGGAATCCAGTCAACGGTGCAGACCCGACCGGGTTGGACGACGATGCGCCCATTCCGAGTACAGTAGAACTCCCGACGGTCGACGATAGCTCGTCCTCAAGTACAACGGATACTTCAGGTGGCTTCGAAGGCCCGGCCCCCGCTCCCACGCCTGTGGTATTGCCATCGGATGCCTTGGCGGGGTTTCCCACGGGTCCGGTTGGTACCGACGCCTGCGACCCTGGAATCGGCGGCCCGACCCCTGGCACCGGGGGCAACATGGTGGCCGGCGGGACCATAGGGGGCGGTTCAGGCGGCGGCACTGTACCGCCGCCTAATACGCCTTATCAGCCCGGGAATCAGCCGCCCAACGGGGGACCGCTGCCAGAAGAGACGCCAGCGCAGGCGGCGAGGAAAATTGCGAATAGGGCGCTTGGGTGGTTAGAGAACGCGGCCGACGTGGTCGGGAAGGTGGTGAATTCAGTTCTCCCGGTGATTTATTTTCCGCAGAACGTCCCCGGGAGCTAGAGGTATGCGACCGCCGCGGGTCCGGCCTGAAGGCAGACGGAGAAGACAAATGCACATAACACGATGGATTCCTCGCGCAATCTTCGCGATTTCACTCGCTCTACCCAGCCTGGACGCCCAATTCGTCCAGCAGGGCCAAAAGCTCGTCGGCACGGGCTCGACTGGAGGTCCCCCCATCTACCAGGGCGACAGCGTCGCCATTTCCTCCGACGGGAATACCGCCATCGAGGGTGGAAACGGCGACAATAATTTTCAAGGAGCCGCCTGGATCTTCACGCGCGCCGCCGGCGCCTGGACCCAGCAGGGCAACAAGCTGGTGCCGTCGGATTCCGCGTCTGATTCGGAATTCGGAAATGCGTCGGCCATCTCGGCGGATGGCAATACGGCGATCATCGGGGGACCCGGCGACAATAGCGAGGCAGGGGCGGCCTGGATCTTTAGGCGCAGCAATAACACCTGGACCCAGCAGGGAACCAAGTTCTCCGGCTCCGGAGCGGATCAATTTGCCACGCAGGGCTACGCCGTCGCCATGTCCGGAGATGGGACCACCGCCGTGGTGGGCGGCCCTGGAGGAATATTGTAAGGAAGCGGGCCCACATCCAACGGGGCAGTCTGGGTCTTCACGGCGCCGAACTGGACCGAGCAGGGCCAGAAGTTGGTGGGGACTGGCGCCAATGGTCTCGGGCAGCAAGGCTTCTCGGTGGCCGTGTCCAGCGACGGTAATACGTTGATCGAGGGCGGTCCCGCCGACAACAACAATCAGGGGGCGGCGTGGGTCTTCACCCGTAGCAACGGCGCCTGGACCCAGCAAGGAAGCAAACTGACCGTCGCGGGCGCCGGCGCGAGTTACTTCGGCGCGAGCATCGCCATCTCGGCCGACGGCAACACCGCGGTCGTCGGAACCGACAGCGGAGGCGGCGGCGCTGGAGCCTTTGTCTTTACGCGCAGCAACGGCACATGGACCCAACAGGCCGCACTCATGGGCACCGGCGCCGTGGGCTCGGCCGACCAGGGATTCTCGGTGGCGATCTCCGCCGCCGGCAACACCGTCATCGTCGGTGGCGAGGACGATAACAACAATGCCGGGGCCGCCTGGATTTTCACGCGAACCAACGGTGCCTGGACCCAGCAGGGCAACAAACTGGTCGGCACCGGAGCATCCGGCACGGCCAAGCAGGGATGGGCCGTAGCCCTGTCGGGCGATGGCAGTACCGCGATGGTGGGCGGATCGGACGATAGCGGATTGATCGGGGCCGTGTGGATCTTTGCAGCCCCCGCGTCGTCGGGGCCGTCCCCTGTGAGCTTGACGCCGTCGGTCAGTACCGGCGCCACCCAGACGCTCACCGCGGCGTTCAACGCCCCCGCCGGTTTCACCACACTGGACGTCGTCAATGTCCTCATCAACACGGCGCTGGACGGGCGCCAGGCGTGCTACCTGGCTTATAAGCAGTCCACCAATTTCCTCTACATCGTGGCGGACAATGGCGATGCTTCGCAGGTCACCGGCAAGGTGATGGACGGCACGGGAACAGTGAGCAATAGCCAGTGCACCGTGACGCTCAACGGATCGTCCGCGGTAGGCACGGGCACGCAGTTCACGCTTCAACTCAACCTGAGCTTCGCCGGCTCGTTTGCCGGTAACAAAGTGGTGTATACCGCCGCGCGGGATGTAAGTTCGAACAATTCCGGTTGGCGTACCATGGGGGTGACCGGAGTGCCGCCGCTGCCCTCCACGTTCCCCAATCCCACCGGCATGAGCCCATCCTCCGGCAATACGCTTTCGCAAACCATCACCTTCACTTACCAGGACCAGACGTCGGCGGCCAACCTGCAGACGGTTTGGGCGCTGGTGAATACCGCTATCGACGGGCGCGCCGCGTGTTACGTGGCGTATTACCGGCCGGGTAATCAGTTGTATCTCTATCCGGACAACGGGGATGGGTCGCAGGCGACGAATATCACGCTGGCCGGAAGTAACACCATCTCCAACAGTCAGTGCACGGTGTCGGCTCAAGGGTCTCAGGTGCAGTCGAACGGCAACACCCTGACAGTGACTTTGCCGATCGCGTTCAAGACATCGTTTGCGGGCTTCAAGGGTGTATGGCTGGCCGCGCAGACACTGGCCGGATCTACCAGCCCGTGGCAGGCCCTGGGCGCTGAGGTAGTGCCGGCGCAGTGACTGGAAAACACCATGGGGCAGACCCAGCCCCACGTGGACGTCTAGTAAACTGGAAGCTTGGAGACGCCCGGAGAAATTACCGTCCTGCTGCACCGGTGGAACCAGGGCGATCAAGGCGCGCTGGACCACTTGATGCCGCTGGTCTATCCGCGCCTCAAGGCCATCGCCATGGGCCTCGAACGGCACCAGGCCGCTGCCGCCGACCTTCACGCCACCGCCCTGGTCAACGAAGCTTTTCTGCGCCTGGTGAAACAGCAAAAGCTCGATTGGGAAGGCCGCGAGCATTTCTTCTCCCTGTCGGCCCTGGCCATGCGCCAGATTCTCACCGACCGCGCCCGCGCCGAGATAGCCTGCAAGCGCGGCGGCACCCTGAAGCGGCTCCCATTGCACGAGGACCTCGTCTGGGTGTCCATCAACCATGAAGAAATCCTCGACCTCAACCTGGCCATGGATGAACTGGCGCAATTTGATGCTCGCAAAGTTCGCGTGGTGGAATTGCGCTACTTTCTCGGCTGTACGGCGGAGGAAACCGCGGACGTAATGAGCATCTCCAAGGCCACCGTGGACCGCGAATCGGATGTGGCCCGCGCCTGGCTGTTTCGCCGGCTGAAGGGCGGCTCCGCCCAACCCATAACCCCTAACCCCTAACCTTTATCCCGCCCCCTCCGCGCTTCGTCCAGCTTCTCCTTCGCGTGGATGGTGGCAGGGACGCTCTTGCCGAGCATTCTCAGGAACCCATGGTAACTCTCCTCCAGCAGCGCGGCGGCTTCCTGCCGCTTCGCTTCGGCCAGCAGGCAACTGCCTAGCGCGTAGCTCGCCGTGAACTTGAAGCTGTTGTCGCTTTTGAACTCCTTCTGCACGATCGCCACCGCGTGCCTTAGTGCACCTTCCGCCCCGGCCGCATCTCCACGCATCGCCTGCACCTGCCCCAACCGCGTTTCCGCAAAAGCGGTCACCCAGTTGTCCGGCCCCAGCTCTTTCCGTGCCGTCGCCAGGATCGCCCGCAGGTCGCGCTCCGCCTCCTCCGCGTGGCCGGCGTTGGCATGCGCCCATTCGTAGATAACCTCGTATTGGATTTTGAGCGCGGGGCCGGGCTGCCACACCTGGTTCGTCGCTTTGAGCGATTCACCCAGCTCGCGCTCCGCTTCCGGCCAGTGCTCGCGCGCCAGCATCACGCTCCCCAGGTTCCACTTCACGGTGGCCACCTCTTTGGGCGGACCCGGCAAGGCTTGCAACATCGCGAGCGCGTTCTGGTCCATCCGCTCGGCTTTATCCAGCTCCCCGCGATACAGATAAAAATTGCCGAAGCCGGTATACGTCATGGCCGACTGGTAACTGCGTGGCCCATAGACGCGCGCCGCCGCCGCTACTGCTTCCCGAAAAAGCGCTTCGGTCCCCGGTGACAGGTCCCGCTGATGGTTCAAACTCGAGCACAGGCCGCTTAACGCCGTGAAGTAGGCGGCCGGGTCCGCCTTGCTGCCCAGACGGCGCAAGATCTCATACGCGGCGCGCAGGTCGCTGGTGGCCTCGTCGAAGTTGATCCCCATGTTGTTCTCGGTAACCCCGACCAGGTAATAGGCGGCGGCGGTCTGCGAATGGTTCGGTCCGTGCACCCTTAGTTCCTCCGCCAGCGCCAGCCGAAGTTGCTTCAAGGCCTTGTCGTATTCCCCTAGCAAGCCGTACGAATCGCCGATCATCGTACGAACATCGGCCTCCACTTCGCCCTTTTGGACAAGTCCCCGGTCCAGCCACCCGGTGGCGCCGTCCAGCACGTCGGCCAGGCGGACATCCCGTCCCTTGCCGCCGTATTGGGCCGAGGGAGAGGTGAACATATAGGATAGGAACTGGTTGACCATCCTCATCTTCTCGGCCTCCAGACGCGCCAGCCTGGTCTGCCGCGCCGAGTAGATGGTGGCCCCCATCAGGCTGAGGGCGGTCAGCGCCACCAGGGCCGCCGGCAACGCGTGCCGCTTGAGGAATTTTTTCGCGCGGTACGTCCAGGTCCCCGGCCGGGCCGTCACCGGGATGCCTTCGAGATACCGCCGCACGTCTTCCGAAAGCTGCTCCACCGAGCCGTAGCGCTGCGCCGGATCCTTTTCCAGCGCCTTCTGCGCGATCTTGTCCAGGTCGCCCTGCAAGTCGCGCCGCGATTTCCCCGCCGCCCTCTCGCTGGGTTTCTTCGGGGCGTTCTCGAGGATCGCCCGCTCCAGCTCGAACAGCGATCCGCTCTCCGCCTGGAACGGCCGTTCGCCGCAAAGCAGCTCATACAGAATCACGCCCAGCGAATACACGTCCGAAAGCGTGGTCACCGGGTTGGCCAGTAACTGCTCCGGGCTGGCGTAACTCGGAGTCATCAGCGCCATCCCGGTAGTCAGTTCCTGCCGCGCCGGGTCGAGTAGCTTGGCGGTGCCGAAATCCAGCAGCTTGGGTGCGCCGTCCGCGGTCACCAGAATGTTGCCGGGCTTGAGGTCGCGGTGGATCACCAGGTGCTGGTGCGCGTACTGCACCGCCCCGCAGACATCGCGGAAAAGCCGCAGCCGCTGCCCCAGGGTAAGGGCGCGCGATCCGCAGAACTGCGTCAGCGGCTCGCCTTCCACGTACTCCATGGCGAGGTAGAGCTGTCCGTCGGCGGTCACTCCGCCATCCAGCAGGCGCGTGATATTGGGATGATTCAGGCCGGCCAGGATCTGCCGCTCCAGGCGGAAGCGTTCCTCCACGAACTCGCCCGCCAGGTGTCCGGCGATGAGCTTGAGTGCCACCTGCTGGTCGAACTGGCCGTCGGCGCGCCGCGCCAGATACACCGCCCCCATGCCGCCCTGGCCCAACAGCCGGATGGTCTCGTATGGGCCGAACCGCCGGCCTGCTGCGGACGGCGCGGCGGATTGCCGGCTCGCCGCTGCGTTGAGCTGCTCCTGCTCCGCATAAGCGTCCAGCAGCGATTCCACCTCGTGCCGCAGCGTCTCGTCCGGCCCGCATGCCGCGGCCACGTACGCCGCGCGGTCTTCCGGCGGCCGCCCGAGCGCTTCCAGAAAGACTTCCTCCGTGCGCTGCCAGTTGATCCGGGGTGGGGCCGCCATGCTTCTCTATCACCATACACCAGAGCCGCGCCTCCAGGCAGCCTCATTCTAAGTACTCCATTTCTTAAACACAGTCCCACCGCACGCTCTCAGCGTGCCGCGTCGATTCTTTCCAGAAACCCTCAGGCCGGAACGCTTGGTTTCTGCTGCCAAAGACGTTCCCGCCGGGGATCGTCCCCCGCTCGTGTCGGCGCTTGCGCACGAAGTAGAGATCGTCGTCAAGCCCAGAAAGCGTGGAACCGCCGAACTTCGTGTCGCCATAGATCCAGTGCCAGACTCACGGATGCGCGATGTAGTCCATCCGCCCGCCGTCCACCGTAAGCGTCTGGGCCGTGATGAAGCTCGACTCGGAAGAAACCAGAAACGCCACCGCGTTGGCGATGTCCTCCGGCAGACCGGTCCGCCGCACCATGGCCCTGGCGGCCATGGCATCCATGGTTGCCTGAACCTCACCCGGGCTGACGCCGCCGGTCGCCATGTCGGTCGGGATGAAGCCGGGTGCGACGGCGTTGACGGTGATGCCGTGCCGGCCCAGCTCCATGGCGAAGCGGCGCGTCAGCGCAATCACGGCAGCCTTGGTCGCGGCGTAAAAGGTCGTGCCGGAGATCGCGGTGCCGTGCGCTGCCACCGAGGTCAGGTTGACGATGCGGCCGAAGCCGCGCGCCTTCATGCCGTCCACAACCGCGCGCGTCGCGTGAACCAGGCCGTCCACATTGGTACGGCGCATCGCTTCCATTTGCGTGTAGTCGAAGTCCGCCAGGTCGCCCTTGGCCAACACGCCGGCATTGTTGACGAGGATGTCGATGGGGCCAAGCTCGCGGGCGATGCGCTCCGCCGCGGCGCGCACCTGCGCAGCGTCTCCCACATCCGCCTGCACGGCCAGCGCGCGCCCGTACTGCTGCTGAATGAGCGCCACAACCTTCTCGGCCTCGCTGGCGCGGTCATAATAATTCACCGCGACCGCGGCTCCCTCGCGCGCCAGCCGCAATGCAATTGCGCGGCCTATGCCGCGTGAGGCGCCGGTGACCAGGGCGGTCCTGCCTTCCAGATTCATAAACGCTATAGTATCTGGTCCCCGAAGCCGCTTGCGCAGCGTCCCCGTCGCCTCCCTGTGGCACAGGCCTGCCGTGCGCGAGAGGGCGCCAGAACTGATCCGTGGGATGCGTTTCTTCTTGGCTCTCAACGGCCGGCTTGCCGGGCATCCGGAAATCGCGGCCAGATCGCGGTCTCGCCGGATTAGTAACGATAAGTCGGCTTGTAGGCGGTCTGAGTGACGGCTTAGTACAACGAATTCGCGAATACGGTCACTAATCCACCAAGACTACGACTAAACACGAATGAAAAGCAGGGCACTTAGGGCCTGTCAGGAAATAACTGTGCCAACCGCTCCCGCGGTGCCCTCCGGGCCGGCGCCCTCTGGGCCCGGCTCCGATGCGCCTTCAGAGCCGCGACCGTTAGGGAGCGGTTGCGGCCGATTGAACTGGTTATTCCCCGCGGCGACTTAGTCGCGTCACGTATTCCAGCTAGACCGCTCCCTTCCTCGCCAAGGGCGAGGCACGGGTCACGGCTTTGAACGGAGCCGGACCCGGGAGCACCCCGTCCGCAAGCGGTCCCATCCCACAAAACGTCGCCTTAATTCCGAACGGAATCTCGCGGCCATGATCCTAGCCGCTCACTCGTACCGCAGCGCATCAATCGGATTAATCCGCGAAGCCTTCACCGCCGGATAAATCCCGAAAATCACCCCCACCGCCACCGACACGCCAAACGCGATCACCACCGAGGCCGTAGTCACAATCGTCTTCCACTCCGCCGTGCGCGCGATCAGCCACGCCAGGAAGAAGCCGAACCCGATCCCCATCAGCCCGCCGCCCACCGAGATCAACACCGACTCCGTCAGGAACTGGCGCACGATGTCGAACCTTCTCGCCCCGATCGAGCGCCGGATGCCGATCTCGCGCGTGCGCTCCAGCACCGTCGCCAGCACGATGTTCATGATGCCGATGCCGCCCACCAGCAGCGAGATCGCCGCAATCGCCACCATCACGTAGGTGAAAATGGTCTGCGTCCGCTGCTGCTGCGCCAAGAGCGCCGCCGGGATGGTCACCGTGAAATCCTGCACGTTGTGGTGCGTGGAGTTGAGCACCGCGGTCACCACCTTCGCCGTCTCGATGCTGTCGGCTTCGGCGCGCATTCGAAGATCGATCCCGTCCAGCCCGTCCTTCATGTTGGCGCTCTGGTCCCAGAACCGGTACTGAAAGGTGTTCAGCGGAATGTAGACGATGTTGTTGACGTCCAGCATGGTGCCGCCGCTCGACTGGGCGCCCGCCATGAGCTGCTCGTTGAGCACCCCCACCACCTCCAGCCACGTATCGTTCAACTTGATGTACTTGCCCACGGCCGGCCCGTACCCCAGGATATTGACCTTCGCCCCCTCGCCCAAAACGCAGACCGTGGCGCTGGCGGCATCGTCGGACTCGTCGAAGAACCGGCCCTCCGCCAGGTGCAGGCTGTGGATCACCCCGTAGGAGGGCTCTACTCCGTACAGATCCGGAACGGTGGGCGAAGGTTTGGGCAGCACGCGCCCCGGGTGAAGCGTGCGGCGCGCCGACAGGGTCTCGATCCCCTCGATGTTGGCGCGCAGAATGCGCACGTCGCGATCCGAAAGGCCCGGCGACGAGCGGCGGCGCTGCATGAACTCCTCCTGGCTGGTGGCTTGCCGCGCGTCCACCAGGATGTTGCGCACGCCCAGCAGCTCGATGAAGCGCAGCGATTCCTCCTTCGCCCCCGAGCCGATCGCCAGCATTCCGATCACCGAGCCCACCCCGAACACGATCCCCAGGGCCGTCAGCAGGGTGCGCGTCTTCTGCGCGCGCAGGTTCGAAAAGGCCTGGCCGATATCGGAGAACCGGATAATCATTTGGGCAGCGCCTGCATGGCGCTCTGCGGGCCCGCCGCCGGCTTGTTCGCCTGGTCGGGATTCGACATCGCCACCAGCTCGCCTTCCCGGATTCCCGTAATCACGGCCTGGCTCTCGCTGCGCCGCACCAGCGTGACGTCGTGCGGCATGAAGCCGTTAGGCGATTGCAGGTACACAAAGGAGCGCCCGTCGCTTTCGAACAGCGCCTGCGAGGGAATCCACAGCACGTTGTCCAGCGCTTCGATGGTGATCACGATGTTGGACGTCATGCCCGGACGCAGCTCGGGGCCCACCTCGTCGAGCGCGATCCGGCACTCGAACTTGCGATCCCACGGCGGGCCCGAGGTGCCGCCGATCGACTTCACGTGCCCCGCAAACGATTTTCCGGCCAGTGCCACCACTCCCACCGTCACCTTCTGCCCTACCGTCAGGTGGCCGCGGTCCAGCTCCCCGACATTCGCGCTGACCTCCCAGCTCTTGAGGTCGGGAATCTGCGCCACCGCCATGCCCGCACGGGCCGTGTCGCCCAGTTGGAAGGGAGGCAGTAGCATGCCCATCCACATCATGTTCTGGTTGCTGTTCTGCTGCACGTTCACGTAGCCGCCAGTCTTGGCCTTCAGCGTCATGCTGTCGATCATCTTCTCCTGCGTCTCGGCAGTAACCTTGGCCTTGTTTTCCGCGGCCTTCTGGATGGCAATACCCGCGGCGGAGGTGGTCTTCTTGTTGTTGTAGTCCTGCACCGCTTGCCGCTGTTTGTTCCGCGCCGCCTCCAGCGCCAGCTCGTTCTGCCGCGCCGTAATCGCCGGCAGCGTGGGGTTCCGGCGTACTTCCAGTTCGGCCGTCTTCACATCGGCTGCAGTCGAATCTATGGTGTAGCGCGATTCTTCCTCGGTGGCTTCGCTGGTGGCGTCGGCCTGGATCACCTGCTGCTCGGCCTCCGCCAGGTCGGCTTCGGCTTCGCGCAGGTTGTATTCCAGTTGGGTGGTGTCGAACTGCACCACCACGTCGCCCGCATTCACCACTTGGCCGGGTTCGAGGAGCTGGGTGATGGCCAGGTCGCCGCCGCCCGCCATGGGCGCCGTCAGCATCTCGGAGTTCCCGCCCTGCAATTCTCCGCGCGCCGCCACCGTGATGGTCACCCGGCCCTTCTTGACCTTGGTCGTGGGCAGCTCCACCGCGCTGGTGGAAGCGGCTACCCGGGCCACCCGCAGGGCGCCGTATCCAATCGCTCCCAGCACTACCACCACGCCCGCCAGAAACAGGATGCGCGCTCTCATTTCTTCTGGTCCTTTTTCTCCGGATCCACCATCGCCACCATGGAGCCCGCGCCAATGCCCCGGATGGCCACCTCGTCCGGATTGCGGGCCAGCACCTGGACCTCCATCGGCCGGTAGTGGCCGGCATTCGCCAGGTAGACGATGGGCTTTCCGGCGCGCGTAAAGAGAGCCTTCGCCGGAATGCTGATGGCGTTCGGAATGCGATTGATGATGATGTCCATCCCGCCGTTCATTCCCGGGCGCAGGCGCGAATCCGGATGCGGAATAGGCGCATAGGCCCGAAAACTGCGCACCGGCGGAAACTCGTTGCCGGTTTCCGCCAGCAGCGAGATCTGTCCGATCCTGGCCGGCATAGTCAGCTCCGGTAGCGAGTCTACTCGAACGCGCACGTCGTCGTTGGCCGCGATGCGCCCGCGGTCGATCTCTTCCACCTTGGCATCCATCATCAGGGTGTCGAGATCCGGCATCTCGGCCAGGCCCATCCCCGAGAACACGTTGTCGCCGGCCTTGAACGGCTTGGCGTTCATCCAGCCTTGCGAGTAATTGGGCGCATACGTCAGGTAGCCCGGCAGCGGCGCCTTGATCTCCATCTGGGCGATGCGCGATTTCGTCAGCGCCACATCCGCCGCCGCCTGGTCGCGCAGCCGCGCGGCCGACGCGATCTTCGACCGGTCGGACGCCGCGTGCAGGTCCACGGTCGCCTCCTGCACCTTCAGTTTCTGCTCCGCTACGCCCAGGTCGATCTTGCTCTCCTCACCCGTGATCCGGCTCACCACCTCCTGCTTGGAAGCCTCCAGCCGCGCCTTCTCCACCGTGTATTGCGCATCCGCCAGGTCGCTCTTGTCCTGCTCCGCCGTGATTTTCGCCTGGGCCAGCGCCTGGTCGAGCGTTGCCTGGGCCTGTTGCAACTGTGCTTCCTTCTGCTGAAGCTGCTGCTGGGCACTGCTCGAATCGAACCGGATGATGGCTTGGCCCTGGTCTACTTTTTCCCCCGGCGGAGCCATCCACGCGATCGACAAACTGGGCACAATCGGCGCATAGATCTGCACCGAGCGGCCGGCTTTCAATTCTCCGCGGCAGCGGATGATCACCAGGAAATCGCCCTGCCGTGCCGGCGCCACCGGCAGGGTGACGGCACTCTCCACCTGGCGCAGCCGATACACTCCCGCCGACGCTCCGCCCAGCGCCAGAACCACACACACCAGCGTGCCCCAGAACCGGATCCTCCGCGAGCGCGCGCTCATTGGCCTGCTCCCGCGGGCGGGGCCCCGGTGACCAGCACCACCGCCGCCGAAAGATCGGGCATCAGCCGCGCATCGCTCTTGTCGAGCTTGAAAACCGCCGTGAACGATTTGATCGGACTGCCCAAAGCCGACGATGCCACCGGGCTCGCGAATTCGAAATGCGCCGGCAGCGCCAGGTCCGGGTACGCATCCAGGTACACCGTGGCGCGCGTGCCCTTCACCAGCGCCGCGCCATCGGGCTCGCCCACCGCGCAACGCACCAGCATCTCCTTGGGATCGAAGATGCTCACCAGCGGCTGGCCGCGGAAGAGCTGATCGCCGTCCTGCGCATGTCCCATCGAATTGTTGCGGTACAGGTTCTGGTGCGCCACCATCCCCGAGAGGTTGGCCCGTGCTTCCATCTTCGCCACGTTGGTTTGCGCCCGCTCCAGGGTCACCTTCTGGCGGTCGCGCTGCAATTCCAGAATGCGCAGCGCCGCCGCATCGGCTTTATCGTGCAGCGCGTTGGACTTCTTGAGGCTCTCGACGTGCTTGCGCGAAATGTCCACCTTGACCTCGTCCTCCAGCCGCACGATCTCGGCCAGCACCGGTCCCTTCTGCAACTCCATCTCGGCCTTTGCCAGGTCGCCCTCCGCCTGCCGCAGGCTGGCGGTGCGCTGTTCGGCGTCGGCGCGGTTTTGCGCGGCCTTCTGCTCCACCTGGTGGCCCAGGTCGTCGTACTTGGCCTGCGTGTCGCGCACCATATCGGCCTGCTGCGTGGCGTCGAAGCGCGCCACCACATCGCCTTCCTTCACCTGCGACCCGTTGGGAATCAGCTTGGTGAGCGTCACCGGCCCGCCTTGCCCCCAGATCTGCGGAACCAGGACCTTGGAGGAGTGGACCGCTTCCAGTATCCCGGTGAGCCGGACTTCATGCCGGGCCTTGGGGGTCTCCGTTCCGGCCGAGGCAGGCGCGGCGGCCAGCGCGCTCCGCGGGCTGGAATGCGAACACGAGGCCAGCCAAACAGCCGAGATAGCGATAGCGAATTCGCACCAGGAACCACGCATACGTCTGGCCTCGGAGATTAGACGTCACCACCCGCGAAAAGGTTGATAGCATTTCGGATCTGTACCCAACCCCCAACCCCCAACCCCCAACCCCTTCGATGTGTTATAGTCAACACAAATCCATCGAAGAATGGATGCAAATTACTGCGTTCCATACCGGAACGGGGACTTACCGAATGTGCGGGATTGCGGGATTTACATGTCTGAACAGGATCGTTAGCAAGGCCGTCGCCCAGCGCATCACCGAATCGCTGTACCATCGCGGACCCGATCAGCAGGGGATTTTCGAGGGTAGCGAGGCTACCCTGTGCGCCGTCCGCCTCAAGATCATCGATCTCGCGGGCGGCGATCAGCCCTTCGTCAGCGACGACCGCGATACCGCCATCGCATTCAACGGCGAGATCTACAACCACCTCGAAATCCGCCGGCAGCTCGAGGCCGCGGGGCACCGCTTCCACTCCACTTGCGACACCGAAACCGTCCTGCATGCCTTCCTCGAGTGGGACACCGCGTGTTTCTCGCGTATGCGGGGCATGTTCGCCGCCGCCTTCTGGACCGAGTCGCGCAAACGCCTGGTGCTGGCGCGCGACCGCATGGGGATCAAGCCGCTGTACTACTACCGCAGCGGCGACGACGTCTGTTTCGGCTCCGAATTGAAAGCCATCCTGGAGCACCCCTCCGTCCCGCGGCAACTCGACCTGGAGGCGCTCGATTCTTATCTCTCGGTGAATTACGTCCCCGGCGATCGCACCCTGATCGAAGGCATCCGCAAGGTCGGCCCCGGGCACTTCCTGGAATGGCGCCACGGCAGAATGTGGATCGAGCCTTGGCACAATCCGGGGCGCCATCCGGACCGTCCGCAGCCGCGGAAATGCTCGCTCGCCGCCGCCACCGAAGAACTCGACGTGCTCCTGCGCGATGCGGTCCATGAGCACCTGGTCTCCGACGTCCCCCTCGGGGTGTGGGCCTCCGGCGGACTGGACTCCTCCACCATCCTGCACTATGCCGCGCTCCAGACCCCCGGCCGCCTGAAGACTTTTTCCGTCTCGTTTCGAGGACGCAGCTTCGACGAAAGCCGCTACTTCCGCGAGATCGCCGCCGTCTACGGCACCGACCATCACGAATTCGACCTGAGTCCGGATCTCGAGCTGCCCAGCGCCATCGAAGACTTCGCCTACTACTCCGACGAGCCCAGCGCCGACGCCGGCGCCTTGCCCGTCTGGTTCCTCTCCCGGATGAGCCGGCGGCACGTCACCGTGGCGCTCTCCGGCGAAGGCGCCGACGAGCTCTTCGGCGGCTACGTGACCTACCTCGCGGACCGTCTGGCGCGGCCCTTCCGCATGGTCCCCAGCGTGGCGCGGCGGATCATGCTCGGCGCCCTGGACCGCTACCTGCCCGTCTCCGACGAGAAGATCGGCCTGGAGTACAAGCTCAAACGCTGGATCGAAGGAAGCTGGCTCGACCCCGATGAGGCGCACTTCTTCTGGAACGGTACCTTTACCAACCAGCAGCGCAAACAGATCCTGCGCGGATCCAATGGAAACGGCCTGCGCGCGCTGGTGGCTCGCCTGGGCATCCAATCCTCGGGCGTGCTGGACCGCTATCTCCAGGTCGACCAGAGTTACTACCTTCCCGACGACATCCTTTATAAGACCGACCGCATGAGCATGGCGCATTCCCTCGAGGTCCGCCCCCCGTTCCTCGATCCGCGGATCGTGGACTTCGCCCGGTCGCTGCCCGAAAACCTCAAAATCCGCGGCTTCCAACAGAAGGTGATCCTCCGCGAGCTGATGCGCGGCAAGCTCCCGGACTCGGTATTGAACCGCAAGAAAACCGGCTTCGATATTCCGGCCCACGATTGGTTCCGCGGCACGCTGCGCAGCCTCCTGATGGATACCCTCACGCACGAAGCCATCCAGGCTACCGGAGTCTTCGATGCGCGCGCCATCCATTCGCTGATCCGCGATCACATGGAACGGCGAGTCAATATCGGCTACCACCTGTGGGGCCTGTTGACTCTGTTCCTGTGGATGAAGCGATGGAAGGTGGAAGTGCCTCCGGCGGCCGAAGTGTTGCGGCCCATCCCCGCCCGCGTGCTGGCCATCCGGTAGCGGCGCTTCGGCAGTGGGCCATTCGCTACGACCCATTGTAATTGCGCGGTTTCGATCGGAGCCGCGCGCGTTAGCAAGCGGTTCCTGGATACGTGACCGTATTTTTGAAATCGCGCACCATTGAATCCCGCAGACTTACAGCGGCATCTTCGCGCCCCGGAACGTGGGGCAGGATTTTATCCTGCAGCCGGCTTTTAGCCGACTTTCGGGCTGCTGGCAACAATCCCAACCCGAGACGAGAATGTCACTGTATCTTGCCGGACTCCCTAAGCGCCCCGTTGAATCCGGGGCACAGACTCCTTCCGCCGTTGTTTGCGCAGGCCCTACTGCCGCCTCTCTTCCAGCGCGGCGACACGGGCGGTGAGGTCGCGGATGGCGCGGTCGTGGGTGTGGTAGTTGGCAACCAGGGCGGCATTGTCGCGGTCGAGGGTGTCGGCCCAGCGGTTGAGGCCCATCAGGTGTGTCTGGATGCCGCGGAGGGTTTCCGACATACGTTCCATCGTGCGTTCGTTGGCTTGAAAGCGGCCTAGCATCTCGGTGCGCAGGTCGGAGAGATTGGACGTCATGGCTTCCATGAAACGTTCAACGATGGTACGAGTCTGCTCTGCGGCGATGGCGCGAGTCCGGTCTTCGATGGCGCGAGTCTGTTCTTGGACGATGGCACGCGTCTCTTCTTGGACGATGGCGCGAGTCATGGCGCCGATTTGTTGGAGGTCTTCGGGTGTCAGCATGGCCGTAGCAAGCTTCCCCTCTATTATAGGCCGGAAGCTAGCGGCTAGCGGCTCCGCATCTCAAACCTACCGGAACATATACTGCAAATCCCGGATGTCCTGCGTCATGCGCGCCGAATATGGCGCCATCAGCACGTTGATGGCAAACCACATGGTGCCCAGTGAAATCAGCATGCGCGTCAGCCGGTTCCGGCCCAGCACGACCCGCAGCGCGATCGCAATCGCAAATGGCGCGACCGCCGTGGCCACCCGCGCGTGAGGACTCAGATCTTCCAGCAGGCTCAGCACTACAGGAGTGTAGCGTCGCCATGGTTGCTCCGGTCAAGATATCGTCGGTTATGGTTCCGCTGTTTACCCGCCAGCCGCCGCCCAAGCGTGGCACAGGCATTCCTGCCTGTGTTCGCCGGGCTTTTAGCCCGGCGCCTGGAGCTTGGCCATTTCTGCCGAGTCCGAGGTGGGACAGGCGATCGTTTTTTGTCGCCTGTCACTGCCGGGCTTTCGCCCAACCGTGGCACAGGCATTCCTGCCTGTGTTTTGGCTTCGGACTACCTGCCCACCCGCCGGATGCCGCCGCCCAACCGGTGCGGGATAATAGCCTCAAGGGCCGCCATGGAATTCGCCGAGCAGTTGAAATCCTCCGTCGATATCGTCAGCGTGATCCAGGAGTATGGGCCGCGCCTGCGCAAATCCGGGAACAACTACTCGGGCCTCTGCCCCTTCCACAACGAGAAGACGCCGTCGTTCTCCGTCAGCGCCACCAAGCAGTTCTACTACTGCTTCGGCTGCCACGCCAAGGGCGACGTCATCAACTTCGTCATGGAAATCGAGAAGATCAGCTTCTACGAAGCTCTCAAAACCCTCGCCGAGCGCCACGGCATCCCCATGCCCAAGCGCTCTCAATACGCCGACGAAGACTCCAAACTGCGCGGCGCCGTCTTCCAGATGCACGAATACGCCCAGGAGAATTTCCGCGCCAACCTCGACGGGCCCCTGGGCGAGGCCGCCCGCGCCTACCTGGCCCGCCGCGGCGTGGCCGCCGCCACCATCGAACAGTTCGGCCTGGGATATTCCGACCGCTCCGGCCGCGCCCTGCTGCGCATTTTCGACCAGCGCACTTTCCCCGCGGCCCAACTGGAACAGTCCGGCCTGGTCCGCAAGCGCGACGACGGCACCTTCTACGACTACTTCCGCAACCGCCTCATGTTCCCCATCCACAACGAATCCGGAAAGATCATCGGGTTCGGCGGCCGCGCCCTCGCCGCCGACGACAATCCCAAGTATTTAAATTCGCCGGAAACGCCGATATATAGAAAGAGTGCGGTGCTCTACAACCTGCACCGCGCCAAGGAGGCGATTCATAAGGAAGACCGGGTGATCCTGGTGGAAGGCTACATGGATGCGATCGGCGTCACGGCCGCGGGCTTCGGCGCCGTGGTGGCCAGTTGCGGCACCGCGCTCACCCTGCAGCAGGTGCAGGCGATCAAGCGGCACATCCAGAAGATCGCGGTCAATTTCGATCCCGACACGCCCGGCGCCAACGCCGCCGAACGGTCCATCAACCTGCTGCTCCAGGAAGGCTTGCAAATCCGCATCGTGGAGCTGGATGGCGAGCTGGATCCCGATGAGTATTGCAAGCAGCGCGGAGCCGGCGCCTACCAGCAACGGCTCGACGCCGCCAAGGGATACTTCTTCTGGCTGGCCGACCGCGCGCGAAAGAAAAACGATATGCGCACTGCCGAAGGAAAGGTCGCCGCGCTCAAGGCCCTGCTCCCCGCCGTGGGACACATCACGGACCGGCTGGACCGTATGACCATCGCCAACGAAGTCGCCGGCTATATCGGGGTCGAGCGCGGCATCGTGCTCGACAGTTTTCTCAAGGCCGTGGCCGACCGGCAGGAGAAAGCCTTCGAAAAGCCCAAGGTGGCCCTGCGCCACGATGAACGCATGCTGCTGAACGCTTTGCTCACGCAGCCGGAGATGTGCGAAGAAGTGATCGAGGCGCTCAAGCCCAGCGAGGCGGTCGCCGCGTTTTTGTCGCGGCGCATTTTTCAGGCGATCTTTGCCGTGCACGATTCG
>Ga0116222_1000252_pt1 | contig 36209 bp, 29 predicted proteins | sample Sb_taG_12_FD_88963 | JGI IMG/M metagenome (GOLD analysis project Ga0116222, IMG submission 88963) | Peat soil microbial communities from Weissenstadt, Germany - Sb_50d_9_AC metaG | ecosystem: Environmental > Terrestrial > Soil > Wetlands > Peat | place: Germany: Weissenstadt | collected 2010-09-21
ACGGCACCGAGCGCGGTCGGCCCGAAGCCAGCGGGCAGCACCGCGACGGTGAGCCAGCCGCTGCCGAGCAACTGCGGACCGGATGGCGCAACGGCCGCCACGGCCGGGGGCGGCAGCAGCGGCACCTGGCCCACCGTGACACCGCGCGCCACGACGAGGCCGCGCAGCCCGGCGATGCGCAGCCGGACGCCACGCGGCAAGGCGATACTCCGCAGCACATCAACGGGCAGTGGGACACCGGGCGGCAGGACAACGAAGCGCGCGACACCGTGCAACTTGACGATGCGCACCTCGACGCGCGCCACACCGTGCAACTTGACGATGCGCAGCTGGACACGGGGCGGCATGCCAATCTGCCGAACCACGCCGCCAGGCAGCACGGTGCCGATCTCTGGCAGGCCGGTCCAGCCGACGTGGAAGCCAGACAGCAGGGCGGCGAGCTTGACTGTCTTCACCTTCGCGCCAGGCGGTGGCTTGAACGCGAAGTTAGACATGGCCGGACGGCCCGGCGTGAAGGAGGTGAAGCCGATCTGGAAGGCCGGGCCAGACATGCCGCGCGCGAAGACCTGCACCTGCAGCGGCAGGTAGGTCTTGGCATCGATCGCGATCACGATCTGGCGGATCAGGGAACTGCTGGTCCTTGGCGCGATCGCGAGCTGATAGGCGGCGTGGTCAGCGACCGTCGTGGTGCCCTGGACCGTGACTGACGTGGTCGGCCCGATCCGGGCGAGCAGCATCTTGGCGACCTGCAGCGGCGTCAGCGGGGAGACGGCTGGCGCAGGGGCCGGCGCCGACTTGGCCGGGCGTGAAGGCAGCGAGAGCGCCGCGGGGATGATGTACCTGGTGGCCGTCTGCGTTTGGCTATCCCACAGCCAGACCTGGTTCCCGTTGACCCGCAGATCGGTCTCGCCGAATGAGACCGGCAGTGCGATTCTGACCTGCTGCGGGCCGGCGTACCAGATGTCGACCGTGTGCGTGCCGGTGATCAGCGAGGCCGCCGACAGCGCGGAGGACGACAGGCCGGCGATGTCGGGGATCGCCGGAAAGCCGAGGTTGGCGCTCTCCACCACGACCGCCGACAGGGCTGAGGGAACAGTTGCCTGCATCGCGTCGGCGAGCAACTGGGCCGCGGTCCGCTTCGGCAAGGCCGGCGCGGCGGCATTCGCGATCAATGTCCCGGCCAGGACGGCACCGGCCGCGATCAGTGCTCCGACCGATGTCATCCGCCAGGATCTACGGCCAATGCGGCCCGGCTGACCCATCGTGGTCACCTCCTGCTAGCAGGCCAGCACAAAGCTGACCTGCCTGCCAGCATACGGCGGCAACGCAGCGGTCAGCGTCAGCCCGCGGTAGGACTTCGGGCTCAGCTCGGTCAGCCCGCAGTCGTACCTCGGCCGAATGCCACCAGCGGAGACGGCCGGGCGGTCATAGCACCACCGGCGGCCACAAATTGTGCCCGGCGGCGATTGGGTCGCCCGGCCATTCATGCATCGAGTCCAGGTTGTCGTGCGCCGGGTATTTCGCGGCGGCCGGCCCGGCGGCGAACGCCCGCAGCACGTTGGCGGTGACCCGCCGGGTGAAGCGCCCGCATTGCTCGGTGATTCCCCAGTGGTAGAGCGGCCGGCCGAATGACTCCACCCAGCGCATCGTGCCCGCGTTGAACACCCCGGCGCCACTGCGGTGGGTGTAGTAGGCCGAGTCGGCGTAGCTGTTGACGCCATGGCAGGTCAGCGGCGAGTGGGACAGCACCTGGATGGGCCGTTGCAGCGGCGATCCCGGGTTCACCCGGTCGTATTCGATGCCCACCAGCGCGGTGAACCTGGTCCCCTTCCTGACGCCGGTTCCCTTGAACATCCAGGCGTCCGGGCTGGCCACCACGAACTCAGCGACGGCCGGGTAACCCTCGTACAGGGTGCCGATCACCGACGACTCAGGATCCGGATGCGGCGGCTCCCGCCAGTCGGTGGTCACCAGCGCATTGTCCTTGCCGTACATCGGATCCTGCTGGTAGCTGGTCCGGTAGCAGACGACGAGGCGATCCTCGCCCAGCTTGGTCGGTTCCAGCCTGGTCCGGCGGAACATCGCGTTGGCGCCGAGGAACGCAAGGTTGACCCCGGCGTCCCTGGCCGCCGTGACGTGCTCGCGCTCAGGCGGGGACCAGTACTCGTCGTGCCCGAGTGAGATCAGCGCGCTCGCACCGTCCAGTGCATGGGCATCCCTGGCGATGTCCATGCTGGTCAGGTAGGCCAGCGGCAGGCCCATCCGCTCGGCCAGGTTGATCAGCTTCCGCTCGTAGACCTCGAACAGATAGGCGCCGCTCTGGTCATAGGGCCGATCCAGGCTGACCGCCAGTGCCCGATTGTCGTACCCGCCGCCCGGGCCGACGTACAGGTCGTAACCACCCCACTTGTTGTAGGCCTGCCAGGTCGCCACTCCGTTCTTGAGCACGACCTTGCCCGCCGTGCTCGCCGACCGCACGGTGATCGGGACGTAGCGCTGCGCACCCGATTCCGCGTCGAGCCTGAGCAGGTAAGAACCGGCCGGCCAGTCGGCGGTCGGCACGGTCAGCGACACTCCCCAGTCGGTGTGCACCGTGTTGGTATCCGCCGTCCTGGCGCTGGCCCGCTGCCGGTGGCCGCGTACCGGGCCGGATTCCCACACCTTGCGCGCCAGGTCTCCGGCATACCAGCCGAAGCGGAACGCCAGCACCTTGAACTCGCGCGAGGTCGTGGACACGTAGAGGTGGATCGGCTCGCCGGGAAGCACGCTGGCCTGGCCGGCGTAACCCATGATCGAGTCAGGGGCGCCCGGGTGCCTGATCGACCAGTGCGGATCGCCCGGCAGCGAGTTCTCAGCCACCGGACCGCGGTGCGAGGAACCACCCGGGGTGCCCGGGCTGGTCGCCTGGCTGCCGGACGGGCCGCAACCAGCCAGCGTCGAAGCCACGGCACCGCCGACCGGTACCGCAGCAGCCGCGGCAGCGGCCTTGCCGAGGAACGTCCGCCTGGAAAAGGTGTGCATTATGCCCATAGGTCAACAATGCCTGAGCGGGCTGCGATCAACGGACCGCTGCCTTTATTCCGACCATGAGAACCTAGCACCAGCATTACCTTAAGGCGCTAGCAGGCCTTGAAAGGCCAAGGTCTGTGATCTAGCAGGTAGCCCAGCGGGCAGCGCGCTGCCTCCGTGGCGTAACTATGACCCGGCCGCCAGAACCCCAGGTGCGCATTACTCAGGTGAGCTGCGCTGGGAGCAGCGCTCCGATCATGGCTTGCGCGGCGAAGCGACCGTAGTCGTCGGCTGGCCAGCCTCGGCGGTGGACGAGCAGGTCGTAGAGCTCGGGAGAGCTGCAGGCCCAGAGGATGTCGGCGGCCTGGCCATCGGTGATCTCCGGACGGAGGTGGCCGCCCTGCTGGAGGCGGCGAGCGTTGTGAGCCATCCGCTCGAGGCGGGCGGCGTCCACTTCCTCGAGGAGGGCGGCGAGTTCGGGGTCAGTGGCGGCGGCGTCCCGCGCCAGCAGGAGGATGGGGGCAACCCGTGGGCTGATCTCGGTGATGAAGGCCCCCCAGGCGGTGAGGATGCGACGGGGGTTGGGCTCGGTGTCGCGGATCGTGTCGGATCGCTGCTCGGCCGGTACCTGGCCCGCTCCGGCCAGGCCTTTCTCGACGATGGCCCGCACCAGTCCGGGCTTGCCGCCGAAACCCTTGTAGATCGTCTCGACCGATACCCTTGCCGCCGCTGCGATGGCCGCGACGGTCGTGGCCGCGTAGCCACCGGACAGGAACAAGTCCTGGGCGGCGTCGGTGATCTGGTCGCGGGTCTGGCGGGCCCGTTCCCGTCGGCCTGCCGAGTCGTAGCGCCGTTTGGGGTTGACGGCCCCCGAGTCTGTGCCGCAGACCAGCGCCGGCTCCCGGCGGTGATCGTCATCGCCGGGGCAACCGGCACGCTCGGCGCCCGGCTGGTGCCTCGCCTGACCGGACACGGGCTGCGGGTGCGGGTGCTGACCCGAGACCCGGCGCGAGCGCATCACCTAGCGAGCGGCGGCGTGGAGGTGGTTCGTTGTGACGTCCGCGACCGGGGCGGTGTCACCGAGGCGCTCAGTGGTGCCGGGATGGTTATCTCCGGGAAGATCCTGGTGTTCGGGCGGGGAGACAACCCGGTCAACTTCGTCTCAGCCACCGACGTGGCGGCCCTGATCACGCACGTAGCGACCGGCGCCAGCCTTCGCGACCGGGTCCTGGAACTAGGTGGCCCGGACGACCTGACCTTCAACCAGCTCGCCGCCATCGTGCAGGAGGAAACCAGGCTCTGCGGCTCCGTGCGGCACATCCCCCGGCCGGTCCTTAGGTTGATGGCCATGGCGAGCGCCGTGCCGAAGCCCGCGCTGGCCCGCCAGGCCCGCGCCGCCCTGGTCATGGACACCCTCGACATGACCTTCGATCCGGCCCCAGCCCGACGGGAGTTCCCTGACCTGCCCACCACCGACATCCGCTCAGCCCTCAAAGAACTCCTGGCCTGAAAGGCCCAGGCTCAGCGCACGGAAGGAATTTCAAGCTCACCGGCCGGGTTCCTGGCCATTCAAGGTCTCCGGTCAGAGGCCTACCGTCGCCAGCGCGGCCTGGAACTTCTCCTCCCAGTCGGCCAGCGATCTGGTCGGACCGGCCGGGGCCGGCTTGATCCGTTCCAGGCAGGACAGCGCCGACCTGACCGCGGCCGCGGGCTGCTTGGACGTCACAGCGGCGTCGCCGAGTTCAAGCTCGTGCTGCAGGTTGTCCCGGCCGTGACCCTGGACCAGGTCAAGCAGCAGCAGCGGACGGCCGACCGTCCTTGCCTCCATGCAGGTGCCCCCAGGGCTCGTGATCACGAGATCGGCAGCGGCCATCAGCTCGGGTATCCGATCGGTGAAGCCGAAGGCCTGGACCGTGGGCCGTCGCTCGGAGACGGCGTGCAGCTTGCGCTCTAGCCGGGTGTTGTGACCAGCGACGGCAAGCACGTGCAGGCCAGCGTCGGCTAGCGCCTCGGCGATCTCCGCCAGCGGACCGAGTCCCCGGCTGCCGGAGATCAGCAGCACGCATCGGTCCTGGATTCCTACGCCCAGGCCGATCCTGGCCGCCGCCTGGGTGGGCGGCCGGTAGAACGCCGGTCGGACCGCCGGGGGGATCGCAAGCACCCGTGCGTCCGGCTGGAACCGGTGAACCGACGGCTCGGCCGCCAGCGAGGTGACCAGGTACAGGTCAACGCGCGGATGGATCCACAACCGGTGCGGTGCGACGTCGGTGCAGAACACCACGTGCCGCGTCGACGGATACCGGCTCGCCAGCGTGCTGACCGCGGATGCCGCGGTTGGGCTGATCGAGATGACCAGCTCGGCCGGATGCCGGTCGAGGTAGTCACGCAGCCGCGGCACCAGCTTCACCCGGGCGGCGGCATCCACCTGAAGTGCGAGCCGATTGCCGGTGCGCAGTGCCGCGAAATGAAACGCGTCGTACAGCCCGGGAACGGCCAGCATGGTGCGGAACGTAGTCTCAGCGGCCGGACCCCAGCCCTGACCGAGCAGCCACGTCGCGTCTAGCGTGTGAGTCTTCCAGCCATGTGCCTCAAGGGTGCTCGCGCAAGCCATCGCCGCGCTCTGATGACCCGTGCTGATCGAACCGGGAACCAGCAAAGCCCGGCGACGTGACCAGCCCAACGGGGCTCCCCTTCTGTGCGCACTACCAGCCCGACCCGCCGACAAATGACACTGTAGGGCATCATGGTGAACGTAGCGCCATCACGCCATAGCCGATCGTGACAGAATTTACGGCCCTGGTCCGAATGTCCCTTTGATTACCGCTTGAATACCGCAAGATTCATCACCTGAGACGATCCTCAGCCCACATTCAGCTAGCTTCCAGGCCGCTGACGCTTACTAATGATGTGCCGCAACAACGACCGACCGGCACGCAGGCCGCCCGCCGGCTGTCGGAAAGCCGCTGCCCGCCAGCCCCGGGCGACCATGCAGCAGCCAGAATCTGTCCAGCGGTGGTCGCGAAGTACGCTGGCACGGGGTAAAGGTGATGCAGATGCAGGAAGATCAGGGCAACGGCGAGGGCCAGCCCGAGGTCGCAGGATCGGAATCTGGTCCTGCTGCCGACCAGGACCAGCGGCAGCGTGACCACGAGCTGGGACCGGTCGGCGACACCAGCTTCGGCCAGCCCGGCTTCAGCCAGCCCAGCGGGCTAAGTTTCCCGAGCACAGCAAACCAGCCCGGCTTCAGCCAGCCCAGCCCTGCCAGCTACCCGAGCGCCTCCGGCCAACTTGGCGCACCTGATCACCCCAGCGCACCAAGCCAGCCAGGAGCGGGCGGCTACCCAAGTCCATACGGCCAGCCCAGCGGGCTCAATCACCCCAGCGCGACCGGCCACCCCGGTTACGGCCAGCCGGACACGACCGGCCACCCGGGTGCCTATGGCCAGCCCGGCGGAGCCAGCTACCCCGGCGCCGGGCAGGCTGGATACGGCCAGTCCGGTTACGGCCCACCTGGCGCGGGCGGCTACCCAGGCCCGTACGGCCAGCCCGGCGGAGCCGGCTATCCCGTAGCCGGCCAGCCCGGATACGGCCAGCCCGGATACGGCCAGCCCGGATATGGCCCGCCTGGCGCGGGCGGCTACCCAGGCCCTTACGGCCCGCCAGGCGCGGGCGGATTCGGTCCGCCAGGGCCACCCGCCTGGGGTCAGCCGGGCGGCTATCCGCCACCTGACCCTCGCCGCCGCCGCAGACGCAGCCTGATCACCTACCTCACGGTCGCGGCCGTGGCGGCTGCGGCGGGCGCCGGAGCGGTCCTCACCCTGAGTCACAACCCGGCTGCCAACAACACGACCAGTCACGGGTCTACCAGCCATGGCGTCGGCAGTACATCCGTGCGGGCGGTGATCAACGCGGTCCAGCCTGGTCTGGTCGATATCTCCAGCGAGCTTGGCTATGAGGGCGGCGCGGCCGCCGCCACCGGCATGGTGATCAGCAGTAACGGCCTCGTGCTGACCAACAATCACGTGATCACCGCCACCACCGGGCTGGTCGCCACCGTCGTCACTACCGGCCAGCGGTTCCGGGCCAAGTGGCTCGGCTACGACTCATCGGCAGATGTCGCGGTCATCCAGCTGATCAACGCATCCGGGCTCAAAACGATCCCGATCGGTAATTCCGCCACCGTCCGGGTCGGCGATAACGTCGTCGCTCTCGGCAATGCCAACGGCGCTGGCGGCGCTCCCGCCGTCGCCGGATCGATCACCGGGCTGAACCGCACCATCACCGCCAGCGACAGTGGTGCGGGAACAAGCGAGACATTGCACGGGATGCTGCAGACCAATGCCGGCATCGTGCCTGGCGACTCTGGCGGCGCGCTCGCTACCACGGCCGGTCTCGTCATCGGGATGAACACGGCGGCCGCGACCGGCAGCTTCGATAACCCCGGCCAGAGCGTGGGCTTCGCGATCCCGATCAACCGGGCACTCACGATCGCCAGGGAGATCATCAAGGGGCAGGCCAGCCCGACCGTCAGGATCGGCGCGACCGGCTTCATGGGAGTGCTCGTGCCGGCCCACCAGGCCAGCCTGAGCACAAGCCCGCGGGAGCAGCGTCGGCTTCAGCTCCAGCAGGACCAGGCGGGATCGGCCTTCCCGGTTCCGAACGCTGGCCCCGCCTGCCTGGCCAATGACCAGTCCTCTGGCATTCCGGCCCACGTCGCCCCGGCCAGCACCGGAGCGCTGATCATCGGCCGGCTCTGCGGAACTCCGGCCGATCGGGCCGGACTGGTAGCCGGAGACGTCATCACGGGGGTGGGCAGCCACCGGGTGACCTCGCCGAGCCAGCTGACTACCGTGATGCTTGGCTTCAAGCCCGGCGTAGCAGTCCAGATCATCTGGATGGACATCAACGGCCAGAGCCACCACAGCACGCTCGTGCTGGCCCAGGACCCGCCGGCCTGACGATCTGGCGGCCAGCGACCGTCGGCCCCCGGAGATTTCTCCGGGGCCGACGTCGATCCTGAACGCGGTCAGCCGGCCAGCCAGGCCCGCATCCTGGCCTCGCAAGCGGCGACCGCCGCCAAGGCCACATGCTCGTCACGGGAGTGCGCCAGCAGCGGGTTACCTGGGCCATAGTTGACCGCGGGTATGCCGAGCGCGTCGAACCTGGCAACGTCGGTCCAGCCGAGCTTGGCCCGCGGCGTTCCGCCCATCGCCTGCACGAACGAAGCCGCTGCCTGGTGCTGCAGGCCAGGCCGGGCCCCGCCGATCACGTCGGTCACCGTGACCTCCCAGTCGCCGAATACCTCGCGCACGTGCTTAGCTGCCTGCTCGGCCGAGCAGTCGGGGGCGAATCGGTAGTTGACGGTGACCACGCACTCGTCCGGGATGACATTGCCGGCCACGCCGCCAGTGATGCCGACCGCGTTCAGGCCCTCGTGGTAAGCGAGGCCATCGACCGTCGGCTGACGCGGCTGGTAACCGTTCAGCACCGCCAGGATCCCGCCCGCCTCGTGGATCGCGTTCCGGCCCATCCATGACCGTGCGCTGTGCGCCCGCTCGCCGGTTGCCCGCACCTGCGCCCGCAGCGTGCCCTGGCAGCCGCCCTCCACGACGCCATCGGTTGGCTCGAGCAGAACAGCGAAGTCGCCCGCGAGCAGCCCGGGGCTGCTCCGGCTCAGCCTGAGCAGCCCGTTGCGCTCGGACTCGACTTCCTCGCAGTCATAGAACACATAGGTCACGTCCATCACCGGAGCCGCGACCTGCGCGGCCAGCAGTAGCTGGACGGCCACTCCGGCCTTCATGTCGGTACTGCCGCAGCCGTAGAGCAGGCCGCCGGACACCCGGGACGGCAGGTTTCCGGCGACCGGGACAGTGTCAATGTGGCCGGCCAGCACCACTCGCGCAGACCGGCCGAGGTCCGTCCTGGCCACGACGGCATTGCCGTCGCGATGCACCGTGAGGTGAGGCAGCGGTTCCAGCGCCGTGGTGATCGCGTCGGCCAGCGGCTCCTCGGCCCCGCTGACGGACTCGATGTCGACCAGCCGGGCCGTCAGCTCCCCAGCTTGCAGGGACAGGTCAAGTGCCACGGCGGCAGCATAGCCCGGCGGGATTTCGCTCAGACGGCGGCACGTTCGGCAGTCTGGGCTGCGTGTGCAGTCGCGGTCAGCTCGGTCGCTGCCGACAGACCGATGTTCAGCGGGGTCAGGTCAGGGCGCTTGGGAAGCATGCCGTCGCCGCTCGACACGCCGCGCAGTCTGCGGCTCAGCCATGGTGCCGCGTGCTCTTTGGCCCATCGGGTGTCGTCCCGGCGGCTGGCCAGCCAGTCGGCGGCAGCTCCAGCAAACCCGGCCGCAGCCGCCTGCGGATGTAGCGGGAGCCGCCAGTCCTCGCTGACCGGCACGCCAGCGACCTCGCTGGCCAGCAGCGCCACCCGGCGGTGCCCGTCGGGAGCCAGATGCAGGCGGTCCGGATTCCAGAGCCTGCGGTCGGTGAGAATCCGCATCGGCCACAGGTCGGCGAGCAGGCAGTCATAGCGACTCGCGATCGCGCGCACGTGCATGCTCAGCACCGCCGCCTTGCCTCTGATCAGCCGCAGCACCGGGAACGCCCGCGGGTCGAAGGCGGTGAAAGCCATCACCGTGCAGCCGGCGGCAGTCAGGCTGGCGACCGCGGACTCGAAGGTGGTCGCCAGCGCATCAGGGTCGGCCCGCGGCCATAGCAGGTCATTGCCGCCAGCCGCCAGGCTGACCAGATCCGGGGCCATCGCGATGGCGGCCGGCACCTGCTCATCGAGCACCTCGCCGAGGAGCTTCCCGCGGATCGCCAGGTTGGCGTAGTGCAGGCCGGACTGATGCCTGGCCAGCCGCTCGGCGAACCGGTCTGCCCAGCCGCGGCATCCGATGCCGTCAGCGGCGGGATCGCCGACGCCCTCAGTGAAGCTGTCGCCTAGGGCGACAAAGGACCCGATCTCCGGCATCGTCGATGCACATTCCTTCCGTTCTGGTGGCCGGCTCCCGGCTGTTCAGGCGTCCCGTGGGACGCTCATCCGTTATTCCCCACCAGACGCAGGACTCACAACACTGCGCGCAGCACACTGATCCCGATGTCCGGCCGGGTGGGCCCGCAACTCGGACAGCGCGGCCCGGACTGTGGGATGTTCAGCCAGTAGCCATCGACCGCAGCGCGGCTGGCGGCTATGGCGGCGACCAGTTGGCCAGCCGTCACTGATGGTCCCGGTGGATTCGTCGACAACCCGGCCAGCACCTGGACGGCCGGATTCGCACCGCGGGCCTGGGCAGCGGCTGCCTGCACGAACCGTGCGTACACCCGAGCGTCTCGCTCCAGGCTCTGGGCCTGCAGATCAATCATATCGGCGGTGGCGGCCAGTCCGGCGATCAGCCGCAGGGCCAGGAACCTTTGCCAGCGCGGACCCGCGCCGCCGGGCGGCAGCACCGCGGTCAGGTCCAGGGCAGGAGCGACGATGAAGACCAGCCGGTGCGCGTGGGCCAGCGCCGCCGCCCGCGCCGCCGCTGGCACGACTGAGCGCTGCTCAGACTCGGGCGTGCTGGCCCAGGCTTCCGGGTCGTACAGCACCGCGCGGGTGCCGGCCGGCAGCCGGCCGCTGGTCACGGCCGCCGTCAGCGCGGCCGCCGAGGCGAAGGCCGCTACCGGCATGGCGCTGAACCCGGCGACCGGCTGCTGACCGGACCGCAGGATCTCATCGAGCTGCGACCGGCCCAACAAGCCCCGCACCACCGGATCGGCCTGCAGCCCGGCGAGCGCCGACTGGGTAAGCAGCCAGCGCGTCCGCAACGGCGGCAGCAAGGCATGCACCGGCCCAGCCCCGGCCGGCGAGCAACTGGCCAGCAGCGCGGGCAGCACTATCGCCGTCAGCACCACGGCCGTGGCCGGCCATCGCAGCCTCGCTGCCCGGCCCGGCATCACGGGCTCAGCCGGACGTTCGCCGTCATGCCGTCGAGCGGCAGCGTGCCCGACCGGCCGGTGACGTCGACGATCGCCTGGTAGGCGAAGCCCTGGCTGGTGGCTACCGGAGCGGTCAGCAGCTCGGCGATCCGGCCGGGCTCGCCGGTTATGCCAGCGGCGGGCACGCTCACCTGCACGTGCTCGCCCAGCCGGATGGCGCCGACCGACTGCTCGCTGACCAGCACGATGACCTGCCACCTGGCGGCGGTCCGCAGCTCGATGACCGGCAGCGCCGAGTCGAAGGCCGGCCCGGTGACCTTGAAGCTCGCCTGCGGCCCCTCGGGCAGCAGGGAGAACAGCGGCTGCTGCGTGACGGGCTCGGATTGTGACTGGTCCGGGTAGGCATGAACGCCAGCCGAGCCGGCGATCTCACCGGCCTGGGCGTTGAGCGCCACCACGGTGCCGGGGGCTGGCGCGATGATCCGGGACTGGGCGAGCGCGGCCCGGCCGATCGCCCGCTGCGCGACGTCCTTGGCCAGCTGCGCCCTGGCGGCAGCGATCGTGGCCGGAGCGGCGGGTATCGCGCGCAGGGCAGCCAGTCGAGCCCGGTCGGCATCGATCGCCGCGCTGTCCGCAGCGACGACGGCGAGCGCGGCCGGAGCCACCTCGGTGGCCAGCACCTGGCCCTTGCGGACCGGCTGCCCGACATTGACCAGGATCCGCCCGACCTGACCGGTGCCGGCGAAGTTCAGGGCGATGATCCCGTTGCTCGTCACCGTACCGGTCAGGTTGCTGGCGTCGGCCGCGAGCACTCTGGGCACGTACCAGGCGGCACCGAATGCGCATGCCGCGGCGAGCAGCAGCGCACCGGCGCGCTGCAGACCGGTGATCGCGGTCGGGGCAAGCCGGCCACCGCGCGCGGCCGACTCGTCGGGCGATACCTCCTCATCCGTGTCCGTCCGCCGCCGCCCGCGGAAGGACAGTTTTGTGTCCCGTTGATATAGCGAAGTGCTCACCAATGCTCACTTTCGACCGTCCGCAGATCGGCCGTCCTGAAACCCCGCAACTATGCCGGAGCGCCGAATCAGCCTCTGGTCCATCTTCCGGCATTCTCCGCGATCGCCGGCTCAGTATGGCACTAACCCGGCGGAGAATTATTCCGCGCCGCTCTTGCTCACCCGGCGCAGTACTATCCACTAGCCAGTGGCCGGATAATCGGCAGTCGCATCGGACCGCGGCAGGGGGAAGCACCTCGTGGATTCATCAATGCTGCTCGCCACGTCCGGTCTGCTCGCGGCGCTCGTGGTCGCATGCCTGCTGCCGGTGCGAGCCGACAGCCCCGATGACCGCGGCGACGGCAGGGCATCTGTGGTCATACCCCGGCACGTCCCTACTCCGTCGCATCGGCCAAGGACCTGGGCGTTCCTGGCTTTCACCACCTTCTCCGGCCTGGTATTCCTGGACTGGCAGCGGCCGTCCCTGCCGCTCGCCTATGACGCGGCGGTCCGGGCTGTCGCGGTGGCCATCACCGGAGATGCAGCCAGCGTCAACGGCTACGTCGCCCGGCTCAACGCAGCCACCGTGTTCCTCGGCGCCGCCTACTTCGTCGGGCTCTCCCTGGTAGTCAGGGCCACTATCGGCCGTCGGCTGCTGATGGCATGGCACGCGGTCATGTATGTCGCGATGTCGATTCTGACCCAGGCGCTGATGATTACGGCCGGACTTGCCACCGGCTGGCTAGTCGGTCCATTTAGCATTGAAGCAACCCTGGCTAATTTGCTGATCGGCGGACTAGTCGTCATGCGGCTTACATTCACGACATTTGCCTTGCCCCGGGCTACCACAGTTCCGCGCACGCGCCGCTGGTGGATCTGGGACAGCATTATTGCCTGCTGCGCACTGATCGTCGCCATAGCGGCCATCGTCACCACTTATGCGTTTCTCTCCGAACGGCCGAATCTGTCCAGCCAGTGGCAGGTATTCGTCCCCCTTTATGCGGTGAGCCTGCTGTTCGCGATCGTCTGCGCGCCGCTGTGGCTGCTGTGGTGGGTAACTCGCAGGCTGCCTGAGCCGAGCGGCGAGCGACCGCCGGTCGACGTGATCGTCCCGGCCTACAACGAGGCGGAGAACATCGGCCAGCTGCTCAGCTCGGTGGACGTGGCAGCGCAGCGGTACGGCGGACCGGTCCGGGTCGTCGTCTTCGACGACGGCTCGGTCGATCGCACCAGGCAGATCGCGACGACATCGGTCGGCGAATTCCGGCATGCCAGCGGTCAGGTGCTGTCCGGCCCCAACGGCGGTCAGTCAGCCGCGCTCAACCGGGCGCTGGCGGTCACCGACGCCGAGATCGTGGTGCGGATCGACGCCGACTGCCTGATGGGGCCGGACGCGCTCAGCTACGCGGTCGCCTGGTTCGCCGATCCCGCGATCGGCATGGTCGGGGCCGTGGAGGAACCACGGTCCGACCGGGTGACCTGGTTTCACCGGTTGCGCGCGCTCGAGACCCTCTACCAGTTCCGGTTCGCCAGAATCGGGCAGAGCCTGGTGGATGGCGTGGTCGTGATCCCGGGCACCTTCACCGCGTTCCGGCGGGCACCAGCGATGCTGGCCGGCGGGTTCCCGGTCGGGATGAACGGCGAGGATACCGACCTGACCATGCAGTTCGGGCGGCTCGGCTACCGGGCCGTGATCGATCCGAGGATCGTCTGCTACGAAGACGTCCCGCGCACCCCAGGCGAGTTCGTCGAGCAGCGGACCCGCTGGGCCAGGGCCGGGATCCATGTCTACGCCAGGCACGTCCCGGCGCGCAGCGGGTTGGCCGGGCCGCGGGTCTGGTTCTGGACGCTGCGGCGCGGCTTTGCCTGGTTCTCGCTCCAGGTCAGCATGATCGCGCCGATCTTCATGGCCGAACTGGCGCTGACCAGGCCTACCGTGCGGCAGAACGTGGTGACCGCGGCGGTCGTGTACCTGGCGGCCGGTGCCATTCCGGTGCTGATCAGCCTGCCGTTCGCGGTGCGGCACCGGTTCTGGCGGTCGCTGCCCTGGCTGCCGACCTGGTTCCTGTTCGCCTTCCTGCGCCGGCTGGCGACCCTGGAGGCTGTCATCACGCTCCCGGTCCGCCCGGTCCGCCCGGTCCGCCCGGTCCGCCCGCGACGCCGAGGCGCACAGCCACGGCCAGACCGGGCTCAACCGGTCCGCTAGGGATCAAAGGCCCTACCAATCCCTGGGCAGCAATCACCTTGCATGAACTTCGTTAGGGATCATGGTCGGCGCGCATGGGTCGCGCAAGCGAGCGGTTTTTCACCCGATCGGGCCGGTTAACTGTACCGGTCCTCCGGGACCGTGCCTTAAGGAGGTTGCCATGAACGACGTGCTCTACGTGGGGCTGACGATCGTGGTCTTCGCCGTGCTCTTCCTGCTGGTGAGGGGGGTCGAGCGCTTTGAGCGCTGAGAACTGGCTCGGCCTCATCGCCGGCCTCGGCCTGACCGTCTACCTGTTCCTAGCCCTCGTCCTGCCGGAGAGGTTCTGATGAGTAGCACTACCGCTGGCTGGCTGCAGGCCGGCCTGCTTGTTGCTGCGCTGGCCGCGTGCTACATCCCGGTCGGCAACTACATGGCCCGCATCTTCACCGGTGACAAGCACTCCCGAGTCGAGCGCGCCATCTACAAGACGATCGGCGTCGACCCGGCCGCGGACCAGAAGTGGTCGGCGTACCTGCGCAGCATGCTGGCGTTCTCCGTTGTCAGCGTGCTGTTCCTGTACGGCATGGAGCGGCTGCAGCATTACCTGTTCCTCAGCATCGGGATGGCCAACGTCCCGCCCGCCCTGGCCTGGAACACTGCCGCGTCGTTCGTTACCAACACGAACTGGCAGAACTACTCAGGTGAGTCCACCATGGGCTACCTGGTGCAGATGGCCGGCCTCGCCGTACAGAACTTCCTGTCCGCCGGTGTTGGCATCGTGGTCGCGATCGCGATGGTCCGCGGCTTCGTCCGGTCCAGGACCGACAAGCTCGGCAACTTCTGGGTCGACCTGACCAGGATCACCATCAGGTACCTGCTTCCGTTGTCCGTCGTGGGCGGACTAATCCTGGTAGCCGCTGGTGCGATCGACAATCTCTCCGCCTATCACACGGTGACCACCCTGTCCGGTGCACACCAGACGATCGTCGGCGGACCTGTGGCCTCGCAGGAGGTCATCAAGGACGCGGGGAATAACGGCGGCGGCTTCTTCAATGCCAACTCCTCGCACCCGTTCGAGAGCCCGACCCCGTTCACGAACTGGTTCGAGATCTTCCTGCTGCTGCTGACCGCGTTCTCGCTGCCGCGCACATTCGGCAAGATGGTCAAGGACAACCGGCAGGGCTACGCGCTGCTCGCGGTCATGGTGGTCATCTGGCTGGCGGCTGTCGGCGGCATCAGCTTCTTCGAGATGCAAGCCGCAGGGACCGCCCCGCACCTAGCGCACGGCGCGATGGAGGGGGTGGAAACTAGGTTCGGCACGCCGGGCTGCTCATTGTTCGCGGCGTCTACGACGGTGACTTCTACCGGCTCGGTGAACTGCTTCCACGACTCACTGACACCGTTCGGTGGCGGCATCGCGCTGTTCGACATCGCCCTGGGCGAGATCGCTCCTGGCGGCGTCGGCGCCGGGCTGTACGGCATCCTGGTGCTGGCCATGGTCACGGTGTTCGTTGCTGGTCTGATGGTCGGCCGGACGCCGGAGTACCTGGGCAAGAAGATCCGGCCTACCGAGATGAAATACGCGGCGCTCTACTTCCTCACGCTGCCCACCGTCATCCTGACCGCCGCCGGGCTGTCCCTCGGACTCAAGAACTGGCCGTCGCCGAAAACATCACCGCTGTCATCGATTCTCAATCCTGGGCCGCACGGCCTGACCGAGATCATGTATGCGTTCGCTTCTATGGCGAACAACAATGGCTCAGCCTTCGCCGGCCTGACGACGAACACGATCTGGTACAACACGGTCGGCGGCATCGTGATGCTGCTCGGCAGGTTCGCTCCGGAGATCTTCGCCCTCGGCCTGGCCGGGTCACTGGCTAGACAGGCACGGGTACCCGCCAGCGAGGGCACGCTGGACACGCGCAAGCCGCTGTTCGTCGGCATGCTTGTCGCCGTCATCCTCATCCTGGTCGGCCTGACCTACTTCCCGGCCCTGGCACTGGGCCCGTTCGCTGAAGGACTGCACTGATGTCTGTGACAACGACACCTGAGGCTCCGCAGACGGGGCGCACGCCGGCCCGACCTGGCCAGCAGAAGATCGGCGGGGGGCTGCTCGACCCGAAGATGCTGTGGAAGTCGACCCCCGACGCGTTCAAGAAGCTGGACCCGCGGGTGCAGCTCAAGAACCCGGTCATGTTCGTCGTCGAAGTCGGCGCCGCGCTGACCACCTACACCGCGATCACCAAGCCGTCCGTCTTCAACTGGACCATCGTGGTCTGGCTGTGGCTAACTGTCGTCTTCGCCAACCTGGCCGAGGCCGTGGCCGAGGGCCGAGGCAAGGCGCAGGCAGACACGCTGCGCAAGACCAAGCAGGAGACGGTGGCCCGCCGCCTGGTCGGCTGGCAGCCGGGGCAGCGGGAGATCACCGAGGAGCCGGTGCCCGGAACCCAGCTCACCCTCGGCGATCACGTGGTGGTCGAGGCTGGCGAGATCATCCCCGGCGACGGAGACGTCGTCGAGGGCGTGGCGTCGGTGGACGAGTCGGCGATCACCGGCGAGTCCGCCCCGGTCATCCGCGAGTCCGGCGGCGACCGCTCGGCGGTCACCGGCGGCACCAAGGTGCTGTCCGACCGGATCGTGGTGAAGATCACCTCCAAGCCGGGCGAGACGTTCATCGACCGGATGATCGCGCTGGTCGAGGGCGCGCAGCGGCAGAAGACGCCGAACGAGCTCGCGCTGAACATCCTGCTGGCCTCGCTGACGATCATCTTCATGCTCGCGGTGATCACGCTGCAGCCGATGGCGTTCTACTCCGGAGCGCCGCAGAGTCTGGTGATCCTGGTAGCGCTGCTCGTCGCGCTGATCCCGACCACCATCGGGGCACTGCTGTCGGCGATCGGCATCGCCGGCATGGACCGGCTGGTCCAGCGCAACGTGCTGGCCATGTCCGGCCGCGCGGTCGAGGCGGCAGGCGACGTGAACACCCTGCTGCTCGACAAGACCGGCACGATCACCATCGGCAACCGGCAGGCGACCGAATTCCTTCCGGTCGGCGGCGTTACCGCCGCGGAACTCGCTGATGCCGCGCAGCTGTCCAGCATGGCCGACTACACGCCGGAAGGCCGCTCGATCGTGGTGCTCGCCAAGGAGCAGTACGGACTGCGCGAGCGGCACGAGGGCGAACTGCCAGGCGCGGAGTTCGTCGAGTTCACCGCGCAGACCCGGATGAGCGGCGTCGACCTGCACGGCGGGCGTCAGGTCCGCAAGGGCGCGTCCAGCGCGGTCCGGGAGTGGATCAGGCAGTCCGGCGGCACGCCAGCCGCCGAGCTTGGCCAGATGGTGGACGGCATCTCCTCGGCCGGCGGCACTCCGCTGGTGGTGGCCGAGCGGTCCAACGGCACCGCTCGTGCACTCGGCGTGATCCTGCTCAAGGACATCGTCAAGGAGGGCATTGCCGAGCGGTTCGCCGAGATGCGCAAGATGGGCATCCGCACCGTCATGATCACCGGTGACAACCCGCTGACTGCCAAGGCCATCGCGGATGAGTCCGGCGTGGACGACTTCCTCGCCGAGGCGACGCCAGAAGACAAGATGGCGCTGATCAAGAAGGAGCAGGAGGGCGGCAAGCTGGTCGCGATGACCGGGGACGGTACAAACGACGCCCCAGCGCTCGCTCAGGCCGACGTCGGCGTGGCCATGAACACCGGAACCTCCGCCGCCAAGGAGGCGGGGAACATGGTGGACCTGGACTCCAACCCGACCAAGCTGATCGAGATCGTGCAGATCGGCAAGCAGTTGCTGATCACCCGCGGCGCGCTGACCACCTTCTCCATCGCCAACGACGTGGCGAAGTACTTCGCGATCATTCCCGCGATGTTCGCCGGTGTCTTTCCCGGTCTGGCCAAGCTCAACATCATGCACCTGCACAGTCCGGAATCGGCGATCACCTCGGCGATCATCTTCAACGCGCTGATCATCGTCGCGCTGATCCCGCTGGCGCTGCGCGGTGTCCGCTACCGGCCGTCGTCGGCGTCAGCCATGCTCCGCAGGAATCTGTGGATCTACGGCGTCGGCGGGCTGATCATCCCGTTCATCGGGATCAAGGCCATCGACCTCATCATTCAGTTCATCCCAGGATTCGGCGGTTGATCGACATGTCCCGTCTCCCATCTACGGTGCGCCAGCTCATCGCGGCCCTGCGCGGCCTGCTGATCTTCACCGTGATCTGCGGGATCATCTACCCGCTGGTCATGTTCGGCATCGCCCAGGTGGCGTTCCACAAGCAGGCCAACGGCTCGCTGGTCAGCTTCAACCACCGGGTGGTCGGTTCCAGCCTGCTCTGCCAGGAGTTCGTGGACGCCAAGGGCAACCCGCTGCCGCAGTACTTCCAGCCGCGGCCGTCGGCCGCATCGGCTGCCGGCGTCAAGACCGACTACGGCTGCAACCCGTTGTATTCCGCGGCGACAAACCTGGGTCCTGACAACCCCACGCTGGTGCAGTTGATCAAGCAGCGCCAGCAGCAGATCGCGGCCTTCGACCACGTCGCCATCTCGGCCATCCCGGCTGACGCGGTGACCGCGTCAGCCTCCGGCCTGGACCCGGACATATCTCCGCAGAACGCCGCTATCCAGGTGGACCGGGTGGCCGCGGCCAGGCACGTCAGCCCGACGGCGATCATGGCGCTGGTCAAGCAGTACACCACCGGCCGGGTGCTGGGCATCCTCGGCGAGCCAGTGGTCAACGTGCTGCTGCTGAACATCGCGCTCGACCAGAAATACCCCGTAACGTGATCAGGTGAAGAGCGATACCGATCACCAGGGCATTGCCGCCCCCGCACGCCGCGGCCAGCTCAGGATCTACCTGGGCGCGGCGGCGGGGGTCGGCAAGACCTTCGCGATGCTCGGCGAGGGCCACCGCCGCCGCTCGCGCGGTACCGACGTGGTGGTGGCCTTCGTCGAGACGCACGGCAGGCGGCGCACCGCCGAGCAGATGCTCGGCCTCGAAGTCCTTCCCCGCGCCAGGATCCGCTACCGGGACACAATCTTCGACGAGATGGACCTCGACGCGGTCCTGGCCCGCAAACCGCAGATCGCGCTGGTCGACGAGCTCGCGCACACCAACATCCCGGAGTTGCGGCACGAGAAGCGCTGGCAGGACATCGACGAGCTGCTCAGGGCCGGGATCGATGTCATCACCACGGTGAATATCCAGCACCTGGAGTCGCTGAATGACGTCGTTATGAAGATCACCGGCGTGCCGCAGCGCGAGACCGTGCCCGATGCCGTGGTCCGCGCGGCCGACCAGGTCGAGCTGGTCGACATGACACCAGAGGCGCTGCGGCGGCGGATGGCGCACGGGAACATCTACCCGGCCGAGAAGGTCGACGCCGCGCTCAACCACTACTTCCGGGCAGGCAACCTGGCCGCGCTGCGTGAGCTGGCCCTGCTCTGGCTGGCCGACAAGGTCGACGAGGGACTCCAGCGCTACCGCGAGGCGCACGACATCCACGCCACTTGGGAAGCCAGGGAGCGGGTCGTGGTTGCGCTGACCGGCGGACCTGAGGGCGAGACGCTGATCCGGCGCGCCGCGCGGATTGCCGCACGGTCGGCCGGCGGCGAGCTGCTGGCGGTATACGTGACCAGATCGGATGGCCTGACCGGCGCGGACCCAGCGGCCCTGGCAACGCAGCGACGGCTGGCCGAATCGCTCAACGGTAGCTATCACCAGGTCGTCGGCGACAACGTGCCCGAGGCGCTGCTGGCCTTCGCGCGGGCCGAGAACGCGACCCAACTGGTGCTCGGCGCCAGCCGCAGGGGCTGGATGTCGACGCTGCTGACCGGGCCAGGGGTGAGCTGGCGCACCATCCGCGAGTCCGGTGATATCGACGTACACATCGTGACGCACGCGCGGATGGGACGCGGACGCCTGCTGCCGACTCAGCGCGGCGGCCTGCCGCCGCACCGCAAACTGGCCGGCTATGCACTCGCCGTGCTGCTCGCGCCCTTGCTCACTCTCGCGCTGACCAGCCTGCGGCACCAGCTGAACCTGACCAGCGACGTGCTGGTCTTCCTGGCTGGAGTGATCGGGGTAGCCCTGGTCGGCGGCCTGATACCTGCCGTCTTGACGGCCGTGATCGGCTCGGCGCTGCTCAACTACTACTTCACTCCCCCGATCCACACGTTCACCATCGCCGGGGCCAACAACGCGCTCGCGCTGGCGGTCTTCGTCGTGGTGGCGCTCGCAGTCAGCTCGGTCGTGGGCGATGCGGCGAAACGGACCAAGCAGGCGGCCCGCGCGGGTGCCGAGTCTGACCTGCTGGTGACGACGGCCGGCAGCATCATGCGCGGCGAGCAGCCGCTGCAGGCGGTGGTCGACCGGGTGCGGGAGGCGTTTGGGATGGAGACGGTCACCCTGCTTGAGCGTGAGGTCGGGCCGGAAGCCGCCTTGCTGCCGAACGGCGGCTGGCACTGGGTGGCCACGACGGGCGGCGCCCCGGTGGAAAGACCAGAGGACGCGGACGTCGAAATGCCCATCACCGAGGGGCTCTGCCTGGCGGCCCGCGGTCGCACCTTGCCTGCCACGGACCGCAGGGTGCTTGGTGCGTTCGCCGCCTACGCCGCCACCGCCCTGGAGCAGCAGCGGCTGACCGCCGCGGCCGAGGCGGCCAGGCCGATCGCTGAGGCAGACCGGATGCGAGCGGCTCTGCTGGCCGCGGTCAGCCATGATCTGCGAACCCCGCTAGCCTCGGCCAAAGCCGCGGTCACCAGCCTGCGGTCGGACGATGTGCAATGGGCGGCAGAAGATTACGACGAACTGCTGGCCACCGCCGACGAGTCGCTGGACAAGCTGACCAGGCTGGTGGAGAACCTGCTTGACGTGAGCCGACTGCAAGCCGGTGCCGTTGCGGTCTTCCCCCGGCCCGCCGACCTGGCCGAGATCGTGGCCAGATCACTTGACGACCTCGGGCCTGGCGGCAAGACGGTGATCGTGGAGTTCCCGGCTGACCTGCCCGAGGTCGCGGTCGATCCTGGCCTGCTTGAGCGGGTGATCGCCAACCTGGTAGCCAACGCGCTTCGGTACTCCCCGCCGGGGAGTCCGCCGGTGCTGACCGCGAGCTCGCTCGGCGGCGAGGTCGAGCTGCGGGTGATCGACCGGGGACCCGGGATCCCGGCCGCTGCGGCCAGCCGGATGTTCGTGCCGTTCCAGCGGCTCGGAGACACCGACAACACCACCGGGGCCGGCCTTGGCCTGGCGCTGTCCCGCGGTCTGACCGAGGCGATGGGCGGCACGCTCGAACCCGAGGAGACTCCCGGCGGCGGGCTGACCATGCTGCTGACCCTGCCGGCCGCCCCCGGCCCGTCCCGGCCGCTTCCAGCCCAGGTGAGCAGGGATGCTGGCGAGGCCAGGCCAGCAATCGGCGAGTCGGAGACAGCCGAAACCGGGTCGTACTCGGGCGAGCGCGGAGACCAGGTCGGCGAGCCTGCGTCCGACACCGGCGGGCGGCCGCCGGCCGGTGACCTGACGTCCGACACCGGCGGGCGCGGAGCGCAGGCCAGCCAATTCTCGCGTGACTCGGGCGAACGCGGGCGGCAGGCCGACGGGCAGCGGTCGGACGCTGACGAGCATGGACCACGGAGCGACGTCGAGCAGCCCAAGGCTGGCGGCTCTGGACAGGTGCGCAGATGACCCGGGTTCTTGTCGTCGATGACGAACCGCAGATCCTGCGTGCGCTCAGGATCAACCTACGGGCTCGACATTACGAGGTGTACACGGCGCAGAACGGAACCGAAGCTCTGCAGGAGGCCGCTCACCATCCTCCCGACCTGGTCATCCTGGATCTCGGCCTGCCTGACCTGGACGGTGTCGAGGTGATCGCCGGACTGCGCGGCTGGACCGATGCGCCGATCATCGTGCTGTCCGGCCGGACCGACAGCTCCGACAAGGTCGAGGCCCTCGACGCCGGCGCCGATGACTACGTCACCAAGCCGTTCGGAATGGACGAGCTGCTGGCCAGGATGCGTGCCGCCACCCGGCGCAGTACCGGCGAGGCAAGCGAACCACAGGTTCGGCTCGGCGATCTCGTCGTCGACCTGGCCGCCAAGCGAGTGATCAGGGAACCGGGGACTGCCGGTGCCGCACGGGCTGCCGCGTCCGCAGGCACTGCGATCACCGCCGGGTCAGCGAAAGCCACCGGAACCGGCGCTCGGCCGGCCGGCCCACGGGCGAGCGGCCCGTCGTCCGACATCCGGCTCACCCCCACCGAATGGCACCTGCTCGAAGTCCTGCTCCGCCATCCAGGCAAGCTGCTCAGTCAGCGGCAGCTGCTGACTGAGGTCTGGGGACCTGGTTATGCCGACTCCACCGGCAACCTGCGGCTCTACATGGCGCAGCTGCGGCGCAAGCTGGAACCCGACCCGGCGCGACCGCGCTGGCTGCTTACCGAGCCTGGCATGGGTTACCGGTTCCAGCCCGACGCCGACCGGGACTGACCGGGCGACGGGCCGGCTGGCCAGGACCCGGTCAGAGCGGACATCAATGGCAGTGCGGGCCGGAGCACGGCGAGCGAGCCGTTTCTGCTCATCAAAGGTTTGATCTTAACTACGCACAGTTATCGGAAACTGCATACCGTTTCCCGGTCAGAGCGCAACCATGATTGCATGAGGTTTCGAAGTTGTACCGCTTTCCTGGCCGGTCTTGCGACGTTCAGCGCAGTCACTCCGTTCGGCGTGGCGTCTGCCGCCTCGGCTGACCGATCGCAGCGCGTTACCTTCGGAGGGGTCAGCCTTCAGGTGCCGGCCTCGTGGCCGGTCGTCAACCTGGGCCAGAACCCGTCCGCCTGCCCGCGACTTGACGTGCATGCCGTCTACCTGGGGACGCCGGGGCCGGACCCGGTCTGCCCGGCGGGGCTGCTCGGCAAGACCGAGGCCGTGCTGATCGAGCCGCTCAACCCGGGCGGGCCGGATGCCCGCGAGGCACTGAACCGGAGCCAGGCCGGCGGCCAGCCCATGCTGACGAACCCGGACTGGGCGGTGACCCGCACGATCACCGACATCCTGCCTGGCGCCGGCGTCCAGATCATCCTCTCCTACCGCACCGACCGGGCACTGGCGCAGGCCATCCAGGCATCGATCAGGGTCGGGCCGACGGCCAGGCCGGTCCGGCTGGCCAGGCAGGCCGCTGTTCCGGCCGCGGCACCGCAGGGCATCGTCACCGGCGCCGGCTTCGACAGCTGCGCCGCACCAAGCGCCTCGACCATGACGAAATGGCTCGCCTCCAAGTACCGGTCCGTCGGCGTCTACATCGGCGGGGTGAACCGGGCCTGCGCCCAGGCCAGCCTGACCCCGTCCTGGCTGACCGCGATCCAGAGCCAGGGCTGGCATTACTTCCCGATCTACCCCGGGCTGCAGTCCAGCTGCGTGCAGGCGTCCGGGGACGCGACGATCGACAGCGGGCACGCCGCTGGTGAGGGCACCGCCGCAGCCGACGACGCGGTGGTACAGGCACAGAGCCTCGGCATCCCCAAGGGCACGCCGCTGATCTATGACATGGAGGCGTACTCGCCGGCCTGCAACTCGCAGGTGGTCACGTTCTTGTCCGCCTGGGACAGCGAACTGCATGCCCGCGGTTACTCCGCCGGCGTTTACGAGTCGTTCACGAACATCGGGGCGCTGGTCAGCGCCGCCAGATCGATGACCGAGCCGGACGTGATCGACTACGCGGACTGGGATGGCGCCGCCACCACCACGAGTTCCTACATGCCGGGCAACATGTGGACCACGCATCAGCGGCTGCACCAGTACCTCGGCAATAACGTGGAAACCTACGGCGGCGTCAGCCTGAACATCGACAGCGATGAACTGGATGTCAACATGGGCGGGCACCCAGGACCCCCGGGACCTGGCGGGCACGCCGGCTTCCGGATCTCGGTCGCGATCAACGCCAACCGGACAGCCGAGTGGTTCGCCAGGTCCGCGTCCGGCGCGCTCGCACACTCCTGGCAGCAGCCCGTCGGCAGCCTGACCTGGTCCGCGGTGCACACTGTTGGCGTCTCGCCGACGTCGTTGGCCGGCAATCCGTCGGTGATTGTGCAGGCGAACGGCGGTCTGACCATATTCGCCGACGACACGTCGGGTCAGGTTCAGCATGCCTGGCAGCAGGCCGGGTTCCCCAACGACTGGGAGTGGGGTAAGCCGCTGCCCGCCCCGCCGGGACAGGTGCTGACCGGCACCGACCCGGCCGCTGTCCAGCTGCCCAGCGGCGACGTCGAGGTCTACCAGACCACCACATCCGGCGGCATCGCGACCATCCGCCAGATCCAACCGAACGACAACACCGGCTGGACCTCCTGGGGCAGGATCAAGGGCAGCTGCGCGAGCTCGCCGGTCCCGGTTGCGGACGCCAGTCACAACGTCGATGTCTTCTGCCGCACCACCGCGGGCACCGTGGCGGTCGACACCTGGAACGGCAGTTCCTGGAGCGGCTGGAGCACGCTGGCCGGCAGCCCGACGAACCTCACCGGGGTTCCCGCGGTTGCGGTCAATGGCTCGGGTCAGACGGAGCTTGTCGCCGCTACTGCGGCGGGCGGCCTGGACGACGCCTGGCAGAGCGGCACTGGCTCATGGACCTGGGGCAACCCGCTGGCCGGGACCGGCACCGGAACGACCATCGCGGGCTCGCCAGCAGCGGCCGCCTGGCCCGGCGGCCAGATCGCGGTCTACGCCCAGCTCGCCGGCGGGCAGCCAGGCTACATCGTCCAGCAGGGCACGTCCGGGTCGGCTCAGTGGACCGGCTGGTCTGCCATCGGCGGCGTCCCAGGCGGCAGCATGCATGGCAGCCCGGCTGGCTGGCTCAACAGCTCAGGAGCACCGGAGATAGCGGTGCTCGACGGCAATCTGCGGCTCGCGACCGCCAGCTACGCGGCAGGCGGCTGGTCGAGCTGGACCGAGGTGGGCGGCAGCTTCTAGGCCGAGTCGGCCCGCGGGTCGGCCTGCTCGCGGGGCGAACCGCTCGCGTCGAATCAGACGCCGAGCCCGGCCACTATCGCGATGATGATCACCGCGGCGACCGCGATGACCGAACCGACAATGATCGCGGTCCGCCTGGAGGCACGCTGGGCTGGCATCCCGGAGGCCGGCTGATCCGGCCAGGACTTGGCCGTCCAAGGCTGCCCTGAATCGCTGTCGTGCGCGGCGGCGAACCGCTTGAACTCTGCCGTGCTGGCGGAGATGTCGGGGGCCGCGCGGAACTCTGCCGTGGTGCTGGGCAGGTCGGGGCTGGCATACCGGTCGTCACGCTCAGACATGGCCCCGACTGTAGTCGAACCTCGGCACCGCTAGCACCTGGTCTGCACAGATCCCCGGTCACCATCGTCGCCAAGCTCCGGCAGAGCGTCCGGCCGGTCGACGAGTCTGGACAGCACGATTACGCTCCGCGTCCGTACCACGAACGGCTCGGCGCCGATTCGCTCCACCACTCGTTCGAAATGCCGGACATCCGCGGTTCTGATGTGCAGTAGAGCGTCCGCGTCGCCGGTCACCGTGCAAGCGCTGATCACCTCGGGGTGCTTGCCTGCCGCCACCGCGATGTCTGCCGGTGAGGTCCGGCCGCGGCAGAACAGTTCGACGTAGGCCTCCGTAGTCCAGCCAAGCTCCGCCGGGCTGAGCCGGGCGGAAAAGCCGGTGATCGCGCCGGTCGACCGCAGCCGGTCAACCCGCCGCTTGACCGCGGGCGCCGACAGCCCGACCAGGGCGCCAATCTCCGCATAGCTGGCCCTGGCGTCCTGCACAAGCGCAAGCAGGATCCGCCGGTCAAGCTCGTCGTGAACCATGGCAGTCGTCCCTTCTCCCCTCGCTTGCCACTCGGCTCCCCTCGCTTGCCGCTCGCCCGGCGCCAACCCGTCCTCGGCCGCCAGCCGCACAGTCGTCGCCATCGCCCGGCCACCGCCCCGGTCCGCCGGTGACCAGGGCCGTTCGCAGCGCGCCGAGTTCGGCTGCCGTTACTCCATGACTGGTCAGGTAACCCTCGATGGTTCCGGCCTGCTGCCTGACCCTGGCCAGAATCCCGGCGATCAGCTCAGGCGGGCTGGCCATCAGCGCTTCGGTCAGCCGGTCGCCCATCCCGGTGTCCGCCCGGACGCGGCCGATCGCCGGGGTCTGCGTGGGGTCGAGGTACCGGCCGCTCAGCGCGTAGTCGGCAGCGATGACCTGGTCAGGGACGCCGACCGCGGCGAGCACGAAGGCCACCACGATGCCCGTCCTGTCCTTGCCTGCCGAGCAGTGCACCAGCGCCGGCAGCCCGCCGGGCTTGGCCAGGAACCGCACGGCCGCCCCGATGGCCGCGCCCCGCCGATCGACGATGAACCGGTAGATGCCGTCGAGGTCGGCAGGCAGCGCGGTCAGGTCCTCGCCGACCAGCGAGATGTGCGTGGTCACGGCCCCAGGCGGGATCAGGCCGTCGGGCGGGCTCGGCGCGATCCGAACTTCCTCGGATGTCCGCAGATCGAGCACGGTGCGCAAGTCGAGCTTGGCGAGCACGACCGCGGCGTCGCCGTCGAGGCGGTGCAGCGCGTCGGAGCGCAGCAGCCGACGCCACCCGATGGTGCCGCCGTCCGCGGTCGGATACCCGCCGACATCGCGGAAATTCAGCGTTCCTGCCAGCGGAATGCGCCGTCCAGCGTCGGCGGCCAGGCCACGGATCAGCCGGGGAATGTCGTTCGCAGCTCCGCTGCACAGGCATTCCCGTTCGGATCTCGCCATTCCATCCTCCGGGCCGACCGCGTAGCTTAACGACGTGGCAAAGCTGCACCGCGGGCTCGGGATCCGGCCGATCGACGTCGGGATCACGGCTGGCGTGGCCGCCGCTGTGGAGCTTAACGTGATCGTATCGACCGGACCGAGCCAGGCTCCGCTGGATGGCCGCGCCTATGCGTTGGGCATCGTGGTCGCGGTTCCGATCCTGCTGCGCAGGCGATGGCCGTTCCAGGTCCTGATCGCGTGCTCCGTGCTGCTCTTGATCTTCTACAGCACGGACCGCCGTGACATCTCGCCAGTCCCGCTGCTCGCGTTCCCGCTCTACGACGCCGCCGTGGCAGGCTACCTGGCCTGGGCGATCGTGATACCCGCCGTCTACATGGCGATCGGATTGGTACTCGTGGGTTCGTCGACCCACGAGCAGCTGGCCGCGCTCGTGGCGGACTTCCTGCCGTCGCTCGTGCTGCTTGCGCTGGCCATCATGCTGGGCGACAACGTGCGCGGCAGGCGGGCGCTTGCCGCCGAGACGGCCGACCGGCTCAGGCTGGCTGACGAGGAACGCGAGGCCGAGGCTGGCCGCCGAGTCGCCGAGGAGCGGCTGCGGATCGCCCGTGAACTGCATGACACGGTGGCCCATGCGATGGCGACGATAACCGTGCAGGCCGGTTCCGCGCTGCACCGGACCAGCGGTGCCAGCTCGGCCGACCCAGAGGTCCGCGACGCCCTGGCAGCGATCAGGGAAACCAGCAAGACCGCGCTGGCGGACATGCGGGTGACGCTCGGCTCGCTGCGCGGCGATGCCGGTGACGTCGATGGCGCCGAGACCAGGGCCGCTGGCCTGGACCGGCTTGATGCGCTGGCCGACGCGGTCAGAGCAGCAGGTGCTCCGGTCCGCCTGGTGATCTCCGGCGAGCGGCTGCCGCTGCCTGCCAGCGTCGATCACGCCGCCTACCGGATCCTGCAGGAGTCGCTGACAAACGTGCTGCGACATGCCGGTCAGGACGCCACAGTGACGGTGTGGCTGAGTTACGCCCAGGACGCGCTCACCATCCGGGTAGCCGACGCCAGGCCGGTCTCGAACGGCGGGCCGTTGGCGGACGGCGGGCCGATGGCGGACGGCGGGCCGATGGCGGACGGCGGGCCGTTGGCGGACGGCGGGCCGTTGGCGGACGGCGGGCCAGCGCCGGAGGGCGGTGACCTGTATCGCGGCGGGCATGGGCTGCTCGGGATGAGCGAGCGCGCGGCGGCGGTGGGCGGCCACCTCACCGCGGGACCACGCCCCGGCGGCGGGTTCGAGGTCCTTGCCAAGCTGCCGGTCTCCGGGGCGGGCGGACAGCGATGATCAGGGTTCTGCTAGCTGACGATCAGGCACTGCTCCGGGCCGGCTTCCGGCTGCTGCTCGAGTCGGCATCGGATGTGACCGTCGTCGGCGAGGCTTCCAACGGCGGGCTCGCGGTCGCCATGGCCCGCGAGCTGAATCCGGACGTGGTGCTGATGGACCTGAAGATGCCCGAGGTGGATGGGCTCACCGCCACCCGGCGGATCAGCGCCGACCCACGGCTTGCGTCGGTCAAGGTGGTGGTGCTGACCACGTTCGATGACGACGAGAGCGTCTTCGCCGCGCTCCGGGCCGGAGCGAGCGGGTTTCTGGTCAAGGATCTTGAACCAGATGAGCTGCTGCAGGCGGTCCGGGTGGTGGCACGCGGCGACGCGCTGCTCGCGCCGAGCGTCACCAGGGCATTGATCGGCGCCTTCACGAGTGCGGCCGCGCCATCCGCGCCGGTCAGCCGACCAGAGTCAGCCGCCGCGATTTCCTCGCTCACCGCGCGCGAGCGCGAGGTGGTCGCACTGGTCGCTGCCGGGCTATCGAACGACGAGATCGCCGACCGGCTGGTCGTCAGCCCGCTTACCGCCAAGACGCACGTCAGCCGGGCCATGATCAAGCTGGGCGCACGGGATAGGGCCCAGCTGGTTGTGATCGCCTACTCCACCGGCCTGGCCGACCCCAGCGGGATCGCCCCGCCAGCCGGCCAGGCGGGGCACGACGGGCCCACTCCATGATCTCCGTAACCGGATGCAGTCCGTGGTGCTGAGCCAAGATCTCAGTCTGGGCCCGACCACGCGAACCTTCAGGGCAGGTCGAACTCACCAGCCTTGACGCCGGCCGTGAATGCCGCCCACTCGGCTGGCGTGAAGGCCAGCTTCGGCCCGTCCGGGTCCTTGGAATCACGCACCGCGACCACACCAGGCTTACGCGCGACCTCTACGCAAGCCCCGCCGTTATCGCCGCTGAAGGTGCTCTTGCGCCAGACGGCGCCGTCTAGGTTGCTGTCCATCGTTCCTCAGCTACTTTCACGATCAGGTCTGCAGAATCGTCCCTGGGCAGCGCCACAGCACGCACGGTGTCGAAGCGGCCGCTCGATCCGCGCGGCAACCATCTGCTCTAGTTGCTCCTCGTCCGGGTCCGGCCCGGCAGCGAGGACCGCCCGTGCGTAGTCGGCGGTCTGGAGCAGACCGGGTATCAGCATCGGCTCCCAGGTGCGCAGCGACTAGGCCTCACGCTCGGCCTCGACCCAGTCCCTGAACCACTGCGGGTAGGGGCCGTCCCACCTGCGGGCAAGCTCAAGCAGCCGGGTGAAGAGTCCGTCCAGGTGCGGGAATACGCGGTCACAGCCTGCCGCGAAACTGGGAACGGGCGCCCGCTCGCAGGTCTCGATCTTGCCGAGCTCACGGTTCCGACCACTTCCGACGCGTGATTGAACAAAGCGGACGCCTTCTGACGACGGCCTGTCGTCGCTAGCGATCCTAAATGCGCACGGGCAGGATAACCACCAGATATGCACCGGCAGAAGGCAAGATCCGCCCGCGACCGCCAAGGAAGACGCCGTGACCACCGACAACGATCCTCGGCTCAATCCATGCGCCGCGCTGGAAGCACTCGCCGCCGCGCTGAACCCAAGCGACTACCGTACGTCCCTGGTCACCGGGAAAGGCCGGATGCCCTACCTGACCGTGACCAGCCGGCACGCTAGCCGGTTATCCGAGCACATTTACGCCAACAACGGCTGGTACTGGTGGTCCTGGGCTGAAAAGTTCGCCGTCGTCGATGACGTGTCCGCTGCCGCAGCCAAGGTAGCCGCGGTCCTGCGCGCTACCGCAGCGCCAGTGCACAGGTGAGAGACGGCCGACCGGCCGGGCCGAATGCCGCTCAAATGGCGCTATCTAACGGTGCCGCAGCCTCCCGATGGTCATAGGTCCCTGGTGCGGCCGAGAACGCAAGACCGCGAAAGGCCAGTTGCGCGACTTCATAGCGTCCTTCGACCGTGGCTTCGACGTCGAAGACTTCTGATTGGGTCGGCGGGTAGCCGATCAGCGCGGCAGCTCTGCTGGGCAGCGGCTGCGCTGCTGCTTCAGCGGATTCGGACAGGTCCCACCACACGATGACGGTGCGCATCAGGGTCCTCTCTACCAAGCCGGCGATACCGGGTCGTTGTTATCGAAAAGTTACTCTCAACAACATTTGCCGGAACTGCGGTTCTGCTAGCTTCCGGTGCTGACCGAACTGAGACCCGAGTTGAGTAAGTGACGTTTTTTCGTTAATTCCCGGCAAAGACCTAAACCGGCTACCTCTTGAGGGTGGGGCGATCATGCGAGGACAACAGAAGGTAGGCGCGCGGCGCGCGCATGCCCGGATCAAAACAGCTTCCCTGCTGGCGGTAGCGGCATCGGTGCCGATGCTGGTGGCCGGCACGCCGCTCACCGCCAACGCGGCACCAGTCCACCCTGCCACCGCAAGCGCACGCGCCCTGAACGGGCCGCTGACGCCGGCGCTGGTGAAGCAGCTGTCCAGGAACGTCAACCAGCACGTCATCGTGATCATGAAGAACCAGCTTCCAGCGGCCCATGTGGGCAGCCTCGCCTCGAAGGTGCGTTCCAACGCGATCCTCGCGAGCCAGCGACCGCTAATGACCGAGCTGCGCCAGGTACACGCCACGCATATCAAGCCCTACGAGCTGATCAACTCCTTCGCCGCCACCGTCTCCAAGGGTGAGGTGTCGAGGCTGAAGGCCAATCCGGCGGTCGCCGAGGTCATCCCTGACGTGACCATCCGGATGTCGCAGCCTCAGGCGCCAGCTGCGCCGAAGGCGGCCAGGTCGTCGCACTCGGTGCATCCGGACGCGCTGACGGCGAACGTGATCCCCGGCGCCTGCAGCGCGACGACCCCCCAGCTTGACCCGGAGGGGCTCTCGCTCACGAACACCGACTCCGACAACCCGTCCGCGCACACGGCGCGGTCGCTCGGCATTACCGGCGCGGGCGTCAAGGTCGCCTGGATCGCCGACGGAATCGACCCGAACAACATCAACTTCATCCGCCCGAACAACACCTCGGCGTTCGTTGACTACCAGGACTTCTCCGGTGACGGTCCGGGCCAGCCCACCACTGGCGGCGAGGCGTTCCTCGACGCGAACACGATCGCCGGCCAGGGCATCCATGTCTACGACGTGAGCAATTTCGCGGCCCAGTCCGACCCGACGGCGTGCAACATCAGGATCGAGGGCGTCGCGCCCGGTGCCAGCCTGGTCGGCCTTGACGTCTTCGGCACCTTCGAGTTCACCACCGAGTCGAACTTCCTCGAGGCGATCAACTACGCGGTCGAGGTCGACCACGTCAACGTGATCAACGAGTCGTTCGGCTCCAACCCGTTCCCCGACGTCACCGCGCTCGACGCGACCAAGCAGTTCGATGACGCGGCCGTCGCGGCCGGCGTGGTGGTCACCGTCTCCTCCGGCGACGCCGGCTCGACCAACACGATCGGCTCGCCGTCCACCGACCCGAACCTCATCTCGGTCGGCGGGTCGACGGACTTCCGCTTCTACGCCCAGACCAACTACGCCGCAGCGCGCTACTTCGCGACCACCGGCTGGCTGAACGACAACATCAGCTCGCTCAGCTCTGGCGGGTTCAACCAGACCGGCGGGACCGTCGACCTGGTCGCGCCTGGTGACCTGAGCTTCGCCTCCTGCGACGCCAACCCGAATTTCTTCGACTGCATCAACTTCAAGGGCCAATCCTCGCCGGTCGAGGAGAGCGGTGGCACCAGCGAATCGTCGCCGTTCGTGGCCGGCGCCGCGGCGCTGGTCATCCAGGCCTACCGGCAGACCCACGGCGGCGCCACCCCGACGCCTGCCCTGGTCAAGCAGATCCTGGTCAGCACCGCGACCGACCTCGGCGCCCCGGCGGGCGAGCAAGGTGCCGGGCTGCTGAACAGCTACCGGGCCGTCCAGCTCGCCGAGTCGATCTCGACCTCTGACGGCTCCCCGACCCCGACCGGCGCCACCCTGCTCAAGTCGCCCACCCACCTCAACGCGATCGGCCTGCCGGGCGACGACGCGCGGTTCCACGTCACCATCACCAACACCGGCGCCACGTCGCAGACCGTGACGATGGCCGGCCGGACCTTCGGGCCGGACCAGAATGTGCAGACCGGCAGTGTCACGCTGAACGACGCCACCAGCCCGCAGTTCGCCAACTACCAGGGCCTGACGAACAATTACGGCACCTTCACCTTCAACGTGCCGGCCGGCCGGAACCGGCTGGACGCCTCGATCGCCTACCCGGCCAATCCGGCCAACGGGAACAACGCGAGGGTCAGGCTGATCCTGATCGACCCGCTCGGCCGATTCGCCGCCCACTCGCTGCCGCAGGGCGTGGGCAACTTCGGCAATGTCGATGTCACCCAGCCTGCTGCGGGGATCTGGACGGGAGTGATCTTCGGCGATGTGGCCGCGGCCCACGGCACCAATGGCACAGTCCCGTGGCGGGTGGCCACCCAGCGGTTCACCTCGTTCGGCTCCGTCTCGCCGTCGTCGGTGACGCTGGCACCTGGGCAGAGCCGCACGGTCAGGGTGCACGAGACCACGCCGTCCTCCCCGGGCGACGCGGCCGGCTCGATCGTGTTCAGCTCCTCCTCAGGTGATGTCACCACCATTCCGGTGACCCTGCGCTCGATGGTGGACGTGCACGGCTCCGGCTCGTTCAGCGGCGTGCTGACCGGCGGTAACGGCAGGCCGCCCGGCGAGGGCCAGGTCAACTACTACGAGTTCAAGGTCGGCAACCACGTGCACAACATCACCGCCAACGTGTCGCTGACCAACGATGCGGGCGACCCGGTTGGCGCCTACCTGATCAGCCCGGACGGCGACGCCCTGGGCTACGGCCAGAACAGCCTGAACGGCAGCAACGGCACCTCGCTGACCGCCTACACGGTCAATCCGGCGGAAGGCGTTTGGACGCTGATCGTCGAGTTCGCCGAGCCGATCGTCGGCGACGAGGTGTCACAGCCGTTCACGGGAAACATCGCCTTGAACAACGTCAGCGCGAGCGCTGCCGGTCTGCCGCACCGCTTCGACAAGAAGCTGGCGGCAGGGGTTCCGGTGACCTTCCCGGTGACGATCACCAACAACGGAGTCGCGCCTGAGGACTTCTTCGTCGACCCAAGGCTGAGCACCTCGGCAACCATCACGCTGGCGACGCAGTTCGGGACCAGCGACACGGTGCCGCTGCCAGCGATTAGCAACCCGATCTGGCTGGTGCCGACGGACACGTCAAGCGTCTCGGTGACCTACAGCTCGTCGCTGCCGACCATGTTCGACACCAGCCCCTTCCCCGGCGACCCGGACCTGGCCAGCAGTTCCTCCGGCCCGGGACCGCTGTGCAGCACCACGCCATCGGTCAGCTACACCCCGTCCGGCGGCGAAGTGATCTCGGGCCTCTGGTCCGCGCTCCCGTCCGAGTGCGGGCCGTACCCGGGACCCGCTCCCGTTGGCACCGCCACGATGAACGCCACGGCTGTCATCAGGGCGTTCGACGGGATGGTGACCTCGGACACCGGCGACATCTGGCTGGCGGCGACCAACCCGGCAGCCACGTTCTCGCCGATCGTCATCAACCCAGGCCAGACCGCGGTTATCCACGTGACCATCACACCATCCGGCACGTCGGGCACCCAGGTCAGCGGCACCCTGTTCGTTGACGATTTCGTCAGCAGCGTTCCCCCGTACGGCCAGATCGCCGGTGACGAACTGGCCGCCATCCCCTACGCCTACACCATCAAGTAGCAAGCAGCACAACGGAAGGCCCGCCCGGAAACGGGCGGCCCTTCCGCGTTCCCGAGGCCCGGATGCCCGGTGGCTGGCCGTGGTCCGAGCGACCCTGGCCAGAACCGGGCCGCCGGGACTCACGCCATCGCGTAGAGCCTCGTCGGGCAGGCCGTGCGGCCCCTGCATGCTCGCGGTGCTAGGCCCAGAACTCATCCACCGAATACAGGTCAGCATGATGCGTCCAGGCCTCGGTCACCTTGCCGTCTCGGACGTGGAAGACGTGGACGGCATTGACCGCAAGCTGCCGGCCCGCTCGCTCGGCGCGCGTCGTATGCAGCGCGACAACGTGCTCGTCATTGCCGATCACATCGTGCAGCTCGATCCGGTGCGTCCCCCCGGACAGCTCCGCTGGCCGGCCCAGCATCTGCGCCACCAAGCCCACGCCCTCGTGGTCCCCGGCCAGCGGGCTCCGGCCGGGGAAATGCCAGCGGATGTCCGGCGCGAAGTACTGGCGCTGTAACGCGTCGATGTCACCGCGCCCGAAGGCCGCGAAGGCCTCCCGGATCAGGTCCTCATTGGGATGCGCCATGCTTGATCCTCCTCAGGCCAAACGTGTCACACCATCGTGCTGGCCTCCGGGAAGGGCCGTCAAGGTGCGGCATGGCGGTCGAGGTCAACCGCCAGCACGGCCCGGGCCTGAACCACGGCAGCCAGCGCCACCTAGACTCATACGCGACCTCATGTCGCGGTGGGACTGGACTGCTGAGTTCGTCCCGCCCTGCCTGACGCAGATCGGTGGCTATCCCCACTGGCCGGGCTGGTAGTCACCGGCGGGCTGCTGGATGATGACGTTCACGCGGTTGTAGGTGTTGATGAGGGCGATGAGAGACACCAGCGCCGCGAGCTGGTCATCGTCGTAGTGCTTGGCCGCAGCCGCCCAGGCCTCGTCGGTGACACCACCGGCTGCATCGGCGATGCGGGTGCCCTGCTCGGTGAGTTCCAGAGCGGCCCGCTCGGCCTCGGTGAAGACCTTCGCCTCCCGCCAGACTGCGACCAGGTTGAGCCGCACCGAGCTTTCCCCAGCGTGCCCGGCGTCTTTGGTGTGCATGTCGGTGCAGGCGGCGCAGCCGTTGATCTGGCTGGCCCGGATCTTCACCAGCTCCTGCGTGGCCGCGGGCAGGGTCGAGTTAGACACGACTGCTCCCGCCGAGTTGATGTACTTCGCGAACTTCGCCGCAACAGTGTTGCCATAGTAGTTGAGACGGGCGTCCATGGTGATCTCCTTGCCGTTCTTGCGGGCTACACCCCACTGACCCAACGGCCCGGCAATGTGTGACAGCCAGACGAATGTGATGCGCGTCACTCCACCCGCGATATACGGAATCGATACCCGGGCCGCCGCCGGTGCTCGGCTGCCGCCAGACCGGCGAGCCGTCGGCCTTGTCTGACGGGGCCGCGCGGCAGATATTCCTGACCGCGCCGCTTATTCTTGAGGTGCCGCTCGAGAGGCGCTGCGACGGACCTGTGTCCGCCACGCTCGGGCGCGGTCTCCACGAAGGGCGCCTCCGAGGAGGCGGACGGTGGAAGCACGCCCGGCGGGCCGCGGTCATGCGCGGGCGGGTATCGTCAGCGGGCTCTGGCGGTACCCGGTGAAGTCGATGGCGGGGGAGGCTCTCGCCAGCACTGATCTTTCCTGGGCTGGTCTGGCCGGGGATCGCCGGTGGGCGTTCGTGCGCCCGGACTCCCAGGGCAGCGGGTTCCCGTGGCACACGATCCGCGAGTTCCCGCAGATGTCTGCCTATGTTGCGCTGCTGGGCGAGCCCGCCCGTCCGGACAGGTCGCGGGTCCTGGTCCGGACACCGGACGGCGCCCGGTACGAGGTGACCGATCCCCGGCTGGCCGCTGAGCTGGGCACCGGGCTCAGGGTCATGCGGCTCGACCGCGGCGCGTTCGACGCGATGCCGGTCTCGGTCATCAGCGACTCGACGGTGTCAGCCTTGTGCACGCTCGCCCACGTGCCCGGCAACGAGCTCCGGTTCCGGCCGAACGTCGTCGTGACGCTAGATTCGGGTACTCCGTTCGAGGAGGACGAGTGGGTCGGATCCGCCGTCCGGATCGGGGCTGCCGTCGTGCGGATAGACCGCAGAGACTCGCGATGCATCATCGTCAACGTGGATCCGGCAAGCGGCCTGCCCGATTCGCACCTGCTCAAGGTGATCGGCACGACCCGCGGGGCATGCGCC
>Ga0116222_1000255_pt1 | contig 36088 bp, 25 predicted proteins | sample Sb_taG_12_FD_88963 | JGI IMG/M metagenome (GOLD analysis project Ga0116222, IMG submission 88963) | Peat soil microbial communities from Weissenstadt, Germany - Sb_50d_9_AC metaG | ecosystem: Environmental > Terrestrial > Soil > Wetlands > Peat | place: Germany: Weissenstadt | collected 2010-09-21
AGCTGGAAAGGTATCGGCTTTCGGTCCATCGGGACCCACAAAGTGCCGATGCTTACATAAAACTGGCAGCCTGCTACAAGGCCCTGGGTCAATATGCCAAAGCTCTATCAGTCCTCAGGGAAGGCGTGGACCGGTGCCCGCCGGGGAAGGATCTCCACCGGGCGTATATAGGGAGCCTGAAGCACGGCAATCGAACCGAAGAGGCTATCCGCGCCGCGGACCAGTGTCTCCTGGCGTTTCCCGATGCCTCAGACGTACGGCTAAAGAAACGTCTGATTCTCCCCATCTTATACAACACGCAGGAAGACATCGATCATTACCGCCGGAGATACCGGGCTGAGTTGGACGCTTTCTGCCGGGAGACGACCCTGGACACGGCTGCCGGCCGAGTGAGTGCGTTGCAGGCAGTCAAGGACTGGGCGAACTTCTATTTGGCGTACCAAGGCCGGAACGACCGTGCCGTGCAGCACCAGTATGGCCAGCTTCTTAACCGTGTGATGGCCGCCAATTATCCCCAGTGGGCCGGCCGCGCGGCCGTTCCACCGCGGCCGCCAGCCGGGAAGTTGCGTGTGGGCTACGTTTCGTCATGCGTCTATGACCACAGCGTCATGAAGAGCCACTTAGGGTGGATCCTCGAACACGATAAGAGCAAAGCAGATATATATATATATTATACCGGCACAGAGGTAGACTCGACGACCGAGGAGGTAAAACGGAACAACCCCCAGCTCCGGCACACTCCCGGCGACCTGGAAGGCGCCTGCGAGGCCATCGTGAGAGACCGCCTGCACCTTCTGGTCTTCTTAGACATCGGCATGAGTCCAATTACGGGATTGATGGGGGCATTGCGCCTGGCGCCGGTGCAGTGTGTCACTTGGGGTCATCCCATGACGCCGGGCCTGGACACGATCGACTACTTCCTTTCCAGCGATCTGATGGAGCCGGATAACGCCGAGGAGCATTATTGCGAGCAGTTGGTCCGCCTGCCGGGTATTGGAATCTGGTACAGGAAGCCCGTCATTCCGAGGGCGCTGCTATGGAAGAGGCGAGGGGACTTTGGGCTGCGGGACGACGCCGTGCTGTATTTGTCATGCCAGTCGCTATTTAAGTACCTGCCGGAGCACGATCATGTATTCGCCGAGATTGCCGGGAGAGTTCCATCCGCGCAATTTGTGTTCCTGGCATCTAACGAGCTGGTAGCCGGGGATTTTTACAAGAGGCTGGATCGTGCGTTTTCGGCGATGGGCCTGTGCGCCGGCCAGCACTGTGTCATGGTGCCGGAGATGGGACGGTTGGATTATTGGAACCTGAACCTGGTTTGCGACATTTATCTGGATACCATGACATGGTCGGGATGCAACTCGACTATGGAGGCGATCGCATGTGACTTGCCGGTAGTGACGACGCCGGGCGAGTTCATGCGGGGGCGGCATTCGTATGCGATTCTGACGCAGTTGGGAGTGACCGAGACAATAGCCCATGATAAGGCCGCGTATGTGGACGCCGCCGTCCGATTGGGTGTGGATGTGGAATGGCGGAAGAGCATCGTGGCGAGGATGCGGGAGCAGTCCTCGAGGTTATACGGCGACCGGAGCTGCGTGCGGGCTCTGGAAGCGTTTTACGAGCGCGTGGTGGAAGACCGGCTTCGGAGAGAAGAGGGGCAGACCCCCGTCTGACGTGCGTGGAACGCTCTGGGGCTGCCATTTCCCATCGAAGAAACGCTTCGCGACTCGAATATCTGTGTTCCCCAAATCAGGACGCGCGGCTCTTCGACAGCCAGAAAATCTGGAGGCCTCGGAAGATGTCAGGGTGCTCAGCCTCGAACTGTTCGAGCAGGTCGAGATCGCGCATGTTGGAATCCATCGGGAAACGCTCGGCGTAGGCTGCGCGGGTATGGTCCTCCAGGCGGCGATAGCCAAGAAAAGTGAGGTCCAGGCGCCGGAGGACCGCACCCAATTCGGCCGGCGTGAATTGCACTTCGTGGGTGTGGCATAGCAAATCGCGAAAGTTGCTCAGTTGGTAAAACTCCGGGTTATCGGTTGGCGCCCACTTGTCTTTCCAGTCGTTGGACGTAACCTTGGCGGCGAGTTCCTGCCGTATTTTCCGTAACTCACTCGGGGACCGGCCCAGGCCGCGCGAAGCGACAAACGACTGGGCATCTCGCAGGTGGGCACGCGCGCGCCGGCTGTACAAGCCGATCCGCATATAACCTCCGGGAATCAGAACGTCCCGGAGCGCCCGGAGACCGGCTTCGGGATCCGCCAAATGGTGCAGCACTCCAATGCACTCCACCACATCGAACTGCATACCCAGGCTCTCCAGGCAAAAGAGGTCGCCATGGAGAAACTCGACGTTGGTTAGGCCATACCGCCGCGCCTGGCGAATCGCATACGCAAGGCTGGCCTTGCTGATGTCGATGGCGAGGACTGTAGCATCCGAGTAGCTCATGGCGATGTCAATCGGATGGTAGCCGGTGCCGCAGCCGGCGACCAGAATCTTCACCGGCTGATTCGTTTCGACAGGACCGAGAAAAGGGAAACGCTTTCGCATGGCGTCGGCGAACGGGACCGCACTGGGGACAGTAATGTTCAGCCAGCGCGGAAACGGCGATTCTTCATATTGCCCTCTGACGGCTTCTGTAACCGACTCCCCACTCATGCCGAACGACCGGATTGTCTTCCGGATCTCCGCCTCTTCGAGGTGCTCGCGTACCTGACGTGCCGCCAATTCCTGAAGATCGGGATTTGACGACAGCGCCCGCATCCGCAAAAGGCCGGCGCCCACTCCCAGCGTCCACAGTGGGGCATACATAGCGAAGACCATCAGCCCCTCCAGGACAAGGCCCTCGTCTTCGGATCCAATTGGCCGCCGCAGACGCATTGCCACCCGTGCGAGCGCCTCCTCTTCCGTTGCGCAGGTAGCGTACGCGTATTCATTGTTGAAGCACTGACACGCCAGGGAGACCATGAAGCGGACGTGGCGCGGAGTCAGGTTCCAATGTTTGTCCTCCTCACGCTCGAGATATAACCTGCGGATAATGGTCAGGAGGCGCTCGAACGAGAGATCCACCACGAACGTCCTGCGCAAGAGCCGGTGTGCGAGTGGATCGTCGAGTGCCTCCAGGTATCCTGGCAGGCGAAGCTTGTGCCGAATGGCGGCCGCGTCCAGGCGGTCCGCATCCTCCAGCATTTCCTTGAAGACCGGGCAGAGCGCCAACGCCGCGGCCGCCGTGCGGGAAAGTATCCGGAAATCCAGGCCCTCGGTTTCAAATAACATGGCGAGATGACGCCGAAACGGGGCGGAGTCCGAGGAAAGGGAGCGGCTACCGATGGCCTGGGCGAATTTTAATAACGATTCTCGATTTCTCTTGCGAAGGAGCTCATCAGCGGGTGCGGGATCCATGGGAGGTTCTGTCAGATCATACATCATAACCCAAGGCATCTTGGCGGCTCGCCCGCCTGCTCTGTGCGGCGCTGGTCCAGCCGCCCTTTCCTGGCATCTAACGAGCTGGCCCAGTTGGCCAACTTAGCCAACGACGAAAGTCAGACCAGCAATGCGAAACGATTCTGATAGGGATGCTGTATCTCTCGTTTATGGTTGTGACCGCCGTGTTTTGGGCGCACACCAGCCACCGGAGTTATCTGGACGTCTATTGGATTGTTTTCGCGGCATGGGTGGTGGAGGGCTTCCGGAGCAAGCCACGGCCGGCAGCCGTAAGATCACTGTGTTAGCGGGCGGAATTGGAAAACGGCAAAGACCGGACGGCCGTTGGAATCCGCAATCGTGCGCAGCGTTTCCCGGTGGAAGCCCAGCGACTCGGCCGTACGTTCCAGACGAACCCCAAACACTCGCGCCTGAGCCGAAACATGCGCGACAAACAGCGCATCCCGATCGGAAACCATGGCGCGAATCTGGCCAATGTCACTCTCGCTCGGAGACTCGGAGAGCAGGGGATAGCTGCCAGTGCGCACGGCCAGCCGTCCTTTATGGAGGAGCTTGAATTGGCTCGCGACGTTCCAGTCGACGCAGTAAATCGTCCGCCCGCTATTTTCAGGCAACCCGGCCGAGAGCGGATAGATGGCGTCGGTGAATCTTTCATGCGGGCCATTGCGCTCGTATTGGGAGACGTACTGGCTGACCACCAGAAGGTTCATGGCAACCATGGCGATGCCGGCCAGGAGCGCCGGGCGGCGCCAGGGCAGCGCCGCCAGGGCCCACGCAACGAACAGTACCGGGAACGGCCACAACAACATCACGTGCGCCGAATAGTTTCCCGCGTTGCGTGTGGCCGCCATGACCATCCAGGCGACCGCTATAAAAACCAGGGAGAAACGAGCGGCTCGCGAACGCCACCACCACGGCACAGCCACCAGCAGGGCGCCGAACACATAGCAGAATCCGGTCTGGCGGTGCTCTCCCAAGTGCTCACGTATCCAGACCGCCACGCGGCCCCGCAGCGAGAAGGGAGCCTTGGGGCTGGCGGAATTCTCCGCCGAGACAAAGTCTTCGGCGAACAGCGAGCCGTTGGCGTTATTTCTCAGCGGAATCCACTTCTCCCTGAGCGCCTGCCAGTCCTCCAGGTGTGCGCCCGCGGTCAGGGTCGCATTGAAGTGCCGTACGTTGTAAATGATGAGCGGCAGGGCGCCGAGCAGGAACGCGGCCGCGGCTATGGCCACATTCGCCGGCCGCAGCGCGCGCCGTATCTCGCGCCCGAAGACCGCCAGGCCGCCGGCGGCCAGTCCGGCTAAAGCCCAGCCGAAGACCGCCTTGCTCCACGTCGCCAGGCCGAAGCACAGGAAACCAAGGGCAAGATCGCGTCGGGAAGCGGCATCGCCCGCCCTTCCGTAACGTACCAGGAACCAACAGCCCAACATGAGCAACAGTTGTTCCAGCACAACCGGGCCCCGGTCGAGCGTACTCGTCAGAATGAATGCGGGGTGAGTCGCCAGCAGGGCTGCCGACAGGATCGCAGCGAAGCCGCCGGCGTACTGCAGAGACAAGTAATACAGAATCCACAGGGTCAGCGTGGCGGCCAGAACCATCGGCAGCCGCACGGACCAGGCGCTGACGCCGAAGATATGGAACACCGGCCAATACAGTTGCGTTTTCAGGCTCCCGATGTACGTCGCAATCATCGTCACATGTTGCCACGCCGGGTAGAGCGGCCGCACGAAGAACAATTCGTCATCCTCGAGCCCTGCATAGGGTATAAATGCCGCACAAAGCAGGATGAAGATCAAGGCGAACACGGCAAACCAGGATGCCCGATTTCTCTTGCGCGGGAACTCATCAGCGGGTGCGTTATCCATGAGAGGTTCAGTCAGCCTATCATAACCCAAGGCGTCCTGGCGGCTCCCACCAGCCAAACATGGTCGATCCGCCGAAGGTCCAGACGATCAGCGGGCGCCCTCCGCCGGAATTGATATTCGCAGTTCTGCGCGTGGGCATGGGTGACGCCTCATCCACGTTGAACAGCGCCGAATGGAACACGCGTTCGGAAAACCCGACCCCGGCTGGTACATGTAGATCTCGTGGTCTCCCATCTCATCGAACTCTTTGAAGAACGCCAGGGCCTGCTCCCGGCTCATGCGATGCATCGCGCCCGGCTGAAGTTCCGCTGAGTAAATGGGCCGCTTCTCGCCCCGGGCCGCGTAATAACCATAGGAGAAACAGGTGAACATTGCCAGAAGGATCAGCGTCGATAACAGCGCAACCGCCGCATCCGTGTACCACCGCAACGCGCGTAAACAGAGACGGCGCTCCAGCGTTAGAGCGGCCGGGTTGCATCGAAGCCGATAGTCTAACGCTTTTGGGAACTGTCTGACAACGGCTTTCAATCCGCGTTTGTGGTCCCATACGCGCCCGGCCCGGCTTTCGTGTCAGCGACGTCCACACCGAGGACGAATTAAAACGGAGCTGAGTGGCAAAAACCATTTCCGGATGGATCATTCGTGATTTTGTCCGCCGGCGGCAGGGCGTGTATGCTCTATACCGGCGAGGGAAGCTCTACTACGTTGGGCTGGCAACAAATTCGAGGTCTCGGCTGACTATGCACTTGAGGGATCGCCACGGCAGTCGTGGGACCGGTTCAGTGTGTACCTCTGCGTGGGAGATACGGATTTGCGGGAGCTTGAGGCGCTCATCCTGCGCGTCGTACAGCCCGCGGGCAATAAGCAAATCGGCAAGCTCCCGCGGCCGGAAGACCTTAAGCGGAAGCTCGGCCGGGCGATATCCGAGCAATTGACCGCGAGACTGCGCTGCGGCTGTTAACTAAGAGCACTCGATGTCCGTTCTCTAGCGGGACTGACGCCGTTCAGGCGATTTCACCTACACTGAAGTTCTTGCCGGAAGAAACGCAAGGCGACGTCACCCAACTGCTGGCGCGGTGGGGGCAGGGCGACCGCGCGGCCCTGGACGTGGCCACGCGGTTGGTGTATGCGGAGCTGCGCAAAATCGCCGAGAGTTATCTCCAGCAGGAACGCCCGGAGCACACCTTGCAGCCCACCGCCCTGATTCACGAAGCTTATTTGCGGCTGGTCAGGGAGGACCACCCCAGCTTCGAGAACCGCAGAAAGTTCTTTGCCTTTTCGGCGCGGCTCATGCGCCAGGTCCTGGTGGACCACGCCCGCGCCGCGGGGGCGGAGAAGCGGGGCGGTGGCGCGGTCAAGGCACCCTTAAACGAGGCCGTGGACTTCGTGCCCGACCGCGCGCACGAGTTTCTGGCCCTGAACGACGCCCTCGACGGCCTGGCGCGGCTGAGCGCGCGCAAGGCGCAGGTGATCGAGCTGCGGTACTTCGGAGGACTGAGCGTGGAAGAGACCGCCGGCATACTGGAGGTCTCCATTGCCACCATCAGCCGGGAGCAGCGCATGGCGGAGGCCTGGCTGAGCCACGCCATGGGCGGAAACGCCAGATGAGCGGCGCGCCCTAAAAGCGCACCTCGGCGGTACCGCGGTTGACGCCGATCGCGATCTTGATCGTGGCCGGGGAGGTCAATCCGCTGAAGTCCACCGGCCAACCTCCGGCCTGGACCCGGACCGAGCCGTCGCCCAGCGCGTCGATCTGCACGCCGAGCAAGGCGCGGTCGACCGCCCCGAAGAAGAACCAACTGCCCCTCGTCTGCCCGTCGGGACCGGGATGGAAGGATCCAGCGGGAATCGTGAAAGAATGTGGTCCCACCGCGATGGTGACCGGCTGGGTTACCGGATCGATCACATCCAACGGCGAGTCCACGGTGGCCGTGACATCCAGGTCGAAGCCTCCGAACAGGCCGGCTCCGTAGAATGTGACATGGGGGATGTTGAAGGTCAGCTTTGCCAGCTCGTATGCCCCGATGTCGCAGGCGGATCCTTGGGGCCGCGAAACGCCGCGCTGGTCGGTGCCGACCGGGGCGACAGTAATGTCATTAGCCAGGGTGCAGTAGTTGATCGGACTCACGGGGATGGCGTCCACGGCGTTGCTGGTTGGCAGCAGAGCGATGGTTTGGGTTGGCCCGCCGTTGTCCATTAGAGAGCCGTCGAAGCCGGCGGGCGCACTGGTCCGGTCCCCGACCTGGGCCAAAGCACTCGCGCAGGACGCGTCGTCGGAAAGGTTGTGTCCAGCGGAGAACACTGAATTAAAGGGATCCACGCAATTCCCACCAACGGGGTTGCCGGCCAGAAGCGTATTTTTCAGGGTGGCGATGCCTCCATTTGCGATCCCCCCGCCGCCGGAGGTGAAGAGCGCTTCGCTGCCGTTGGCAGAGTTGCCGGATAGCGTGCTGTTGGTCACGGTTATGCCGCCGAGGTTGTAGATGGCGCCGCCGTAGGCTGCAACGTTGCCAAATAGGGTACTGTTGATTACGGTCATGGACTGGGCTTCGTTGGCAATTCCGCCGCCGCTGCCGCCGGGGACGGTGTTGCCGGATAACGTACTGTTGATCACGGTTAAGCTGTCATAGTTGTCAATTCCGCCGCCGCTGCTGGTGGCGGAGTTGCCGGATAGCGTACTGTTAGTTACCGTCAAGGGGCCGGAGTTCAGGATGCCGCCACCGCCGCCGTTGCTGATATCACCGGCGGCGGAGTTGCCGGATAGCGTGCTGTTGGTCAGGGTCAAGGAGGCGCCGAATTGGTTAGAGATGCCGCCGCCGTTTTCGGCGTGGTTGCCGGATAGCGTGCTGTTGGTCACGGTCAAGGAGGCGCCGAAACCGTTATAGATGCCGCCGCCGAGATTGCCGGAGTAGCCGTCCCTAATGGTCAGGCCAGAAATCGCGGCGGTTATGCCGGGGCTAATCGCGAAAACCCTAGAGGCGTTACCCCCGCTGATCGCCAGCACGGATGCGCCGGGACCGCTGATGGTCAGGTTGTAGACGATGCTCAGTTGGCCGCTGGTCAGGATAATGGGGCTCGCCAGCCCCGGCATGAAGGTAATGGTGTCCCCGGAGTTGGCGCTGGCGATCATGGCGCGTAGCGAGCCGGGGCCGCTATCGTGGTTGTTGGTGACCACCAGCGTGGCGCCGAAGACCGGCAATCCCCATAGAAGAAGGATCGCCAGCAGCCGAAAAGTTGAGCGTTGGTTGCCCTTTGGCAGTAGCATACAAAACCCCTCCAACTGGAACAAGCGGAATCCGCGGCGTCTTTTTTCACGCACGCGAAGCCCGGCGGTTCCGTTGATCGTTTTTGGGCTATAATTCCGCTTGTCCGGATGAGCCCTGTGGATCAAAACACACAACGCTGGGAACGACTGGAAGAGTTATTCGCGGAAGCCGTCGAGCTTTCGCGAGAGAGCCAGGCCGCGTTCATCGAGCGGGAGACGGCGACCGATGCGGAGCTGCGGCGGCAGCTTCGGGAGTTGCTGGCTCACGACAGCGGAGCCGCCGGCCGCATCGCGCAGGCCGTCGGGGGCGCGGCCAAGGCGGCCACAGCGCGCATCGACTGGACGGGGTATCACTTCGGGCCCTATCGCATCGTGCGCGAAATCGGCCGCGGCGGCATGGGACTGGTGTTCGAGGCGTTCCGCGATGACGACGAGTATCGCAAGACCGTGGCCGTGAAGATCGCGCCCTGGTGGAGCGATCTGGACTTGCTGCGCGAGCGCTTCCGCCACGAGCGCCAGATGCTGGCGGGCCTGGAGCATCCCAATATTGCCCGGTTCCTCGACGGCGGCACGCAAGACGGCATTCCATACTTTGCGATGGAATATGTGCAGGGCTGCCCCATCACGGAATATGCGCGCCGGCGCGGCCTCAACCTGCGGGACAAGATCGAGTTGTTCCGCCAGGTCTGCTCGGCAGTGCATTACGCGCATCAGCACCTGTTGGTACATCGCGATTTGAAACCCGGCAATATCCTGGTGAGCGACGACGGCATGCCCAAGCTGCTGGACTTCGGGATTGCCAAGCTGCTCAGCCCGCTGCCCGATGCGGAGCAAAACACGCTCACAGGCGCCGCGCCCTGGACTCCCGGCTATGCCAGCCCGGAACAAGTGCGGGCGCGGCCGATCACGACGCGAACGGATGTTTACTCGCTCGGTCTGATCCTGTTTGAGCTGCTGACGGGCGAGCGCGGGCAGAGCACGGACAGCTCGTCTCCGCTGGCGCTGGACCGCTCGATCTGCGAGACGGACGTGCCGTTGGCGAGCGTGCGCGCGGAGGCGCGGGGCTGCTATGCGCTGAGCCGGCAACTGCGAGGCGACCTCGACACTATCATTGCCATGGCGGTCAGCAAGGAGCCCGAGCGGCGGTTCGGCACGGCAGAGGCGCTGGACGAGGATCTGGGCCGGTATCTGAAAGGAATGCCGGTGGAGGCGCGCCGGGGCACGCTGGCTTACCGCGCCTGGAAACTGGCGTATCGGCATCGCCTGGCTATGACGGCCATTGTGTTGCTCGCGGCCAGCATCATCGCCGGCGTAGCAGCCACCATTCACCAGGCGCGCCGAGCCGACCACCGTTTCCAGCAGGTGCGCAAATTGGCGAACTCGATCCTGATCGGCGTGCCCGATCGGCTGCAAAATCTCGCGGGCGCCATGGAGACGCGGGAATGGGCCGTGCGCACCGCGTTGGAGTATCTCGACGACCTGTCAAAAGACGCCGGCCAGGACAAATCCATATTGGCGGAACTCGCCGCCGCGTATCTGAAGATCGGCGATGTACAGGGATATGGGGTTTTGCCGAGCCTCGGCCATCGCGACGCCGCGCTGGTGAGCTACCGCAAGGCTCGCGCGATTGCGGAGCGGCTGGCAGCCGGCGACACCGATCGCAAGGTCCAACGGCTTCTGGCGCGCAGTTACCAGCGGGTCGCGGCGATGCTGCCAATCGCCGCAGCGATCGAGGAAAACCACCGCGCCTTGGCGGTGGCCGAACCGCTCTGGGCCGCAAAGCCGGGCGATCCGGAGGACGCCGAGCTGCTGATCGATGTTCTGAATACGCTCGGGCGGAGCCTGGCCAGAGCGGGAAACGTGACCGAGGCGGGCCGGTTGTGGTTGCACGGCGCGGAGGTGGCCACGCGTTCGGTCGCGGAGAATCCCGGCGGCCCTGTGCGATTGCAACTGGAGCCCAGCAGCCAGTTTGTGGTCCGCGCCCTGATGTATGCAGGCGACTTGGAGGGCGCCGAGCGGACGGCACGGGAGGGCATCCGTGTTCGCGAAGCCGCGGTCTCCGCCCAGCCCGCCAACGCCGCCTTCCTCCGTGAACTGGGGAACAGCTACGCGGATCTGGCCTATGTTTACTTTCATCCTGCCTTTTTGAGCTTAGGCAACTCGCGGACCGCGGCGGCGTTCCAGCAAAAGTCGCTGGTTCTCGCCCGCCAACTCGCCGCCGCCGACCCCAACAACGCAACGGCACAATTCGATCTGTCAACCACCGAAGGAGAGATCTGCGCGGCCCTCAGCGAGAGCGATCCGGTGAGGGCAATCGGTTACTGCCACGAGAGCCTGGACATCATCGCCCGTTGGCCCAAACAACTCGGCGCCGAACCCGTATTGTCGAGCATGGCCGGTGGGTTGCAGAGGTTGGGACGCCGTGCCGAAGCGCTGGTGGCGTTGCGCTCCGCGATTCGGATCTGCAACGATGTGCACCGGCAAGATCCCACGAACTTCACCGCCGGCCAGCAGTTGGTGCGCGGTTACAACCAGATGGGGGCGTTGCTGCTCGAGATGGGCGACGCTGCAGGCGCCATGGAATCTCACCGTCAGGCTCTGGCGCTGGCGGAGGAACTGGCATCGGCCGTTCCCTCCAATCTTCTGTCGCGGCGAGATCTCGCGGACACCTACGAGGGGCTGGGAAAGTACTACGAGGGGCGGGACTGGCAGGTGGCTCGGGCGTGGCACCAGAAGAGCCTCGAGATTTGGATAGCGTGGCCCAGTTTCGCCGTTTCCAGCCGTATGGACGTCGCGCGCCGGCAGATGGCCGCACAAGCGGTGGCGCGCTGCGAGGCTAAGCCGATCAGGCCAGGTGGAAGGGGCCTCTCCCGCCCTTAAAAATAACCGCGAGGAGATCCTCCCGTATGGCCGGTATCGGGTCCCCGAACCGTTGGATCGGGTCCGGGTATTGCGCATGCCGCCCCGATCAGAGGGATGCCGGCGGAAAAGATTAAGAAACTCCTCGCCTAGATCTTGGTGCGCTTACTGCTATCGCGGATCTCGTGACCGATGAGACTCAGGTGTGGCTCTTTCGGTTTGTGATCCTCTGGTTCGTCGCGGTTCGAGTGCTACCAATTGTCGCTCTGCTGAATTCGGTGCCAAAGTTCTACGAGAACCTGGGAACTCAGAGAAAGGTGCAGCCGCAAACCGAGAACGGCAATGACTCCTCTTCACATCTAATGTTCTTGGAGAGTAGTTGTACATCTGCCCAATATGACCGTTTTGAGCAGAAGCCGGGCGGTGGTCCTCGATTTTCCTCAGATTTGGACAGGGATGCCGGGGTCTTTTTTGCACTGTAGCGAGCAGTAATCCGCAACCGTTCTGGCGAGGTTTTGGCTCGATACCTGATGAGTTGTCTGCGCCTCCATCGAAACGGGAGGCAGCCGGCATTCGTGCTGGCCCATAATGGTTGCTTGCAGAAGGACGCCTCATTCATCGGTTCGAAGCTGCGGCGGCTGGCGGCGCAATTACCCTATTTGCCGCGGACGATGGGGCTGGTGTGGACCGCGGCTGGCGGGTGGACGGCGGCCTGGATTGTCGTGCTGCTGGTCCAGGGCGTGCTTCCCGTGGCCACCGTTTACCTGACGCGGACGGTGGTGAACCGGCTGGTACCGGCGCTGCGCGCGGGCGGGTCCTGGGAGAGCTTGGAGCCGCTGATCGTAGCGGCGGCGCTGATGGGCGGCGTGCTGCTGGCGGGGGAGGCGCTGCGCGGGATTGCCGCGTGGTTGCGGACGGCCCAATCCGAGCTGGTGCAGGATTACATCAGCGGCTTGATTCAGAAAAAATCCGCGAGCGTGGACCTGGCATTCTACGAATCGCCGGAGTTTTACGACCATCTGCACCGGGCGCGCGAGGAAGCGGGCCAGCGGCCGATCGCCCTGGTGGAGGGACTGGGCAGCCTGCTGCAAAACGGCATAACGCTGGTGGCCATGCTGGCAGTGCTGATACCCTACGGGCCGTGGCTGCCGGCCGCGCTGCTGGTGAGCACGCTGCCGGCGCTGTACGTGGTGCTGCGCTATGCGCTGCTGCAGCACTACTGGCGGCTGCGCGCTACGGCCGACGAACGGCGGACCTGGTACTACGATTGGCTGCTGTCGGCGGGCGAGACGGCGGCGGAGGTGCGGCTGTTCGGCTTGCAGGAGCATTTCCGGCAGGCCTTCGCGGCATTGCGCCGGAAGCTGCGCGGCGAACGGATGGCCCTGGCCGCGGCGCAGAGCCGGGCCGAGCTGGCGGCGGGCCTGGGCGGGCTGCTGGTGACCAGCGCAGCGCTGGGGTGGATGGGCTGGAAGGCCATTCGGGGACAGGCGAGCCTGGGCGACCTGGCGCTTTTCTATCAGGCGTTCCAGCAGGGACTGGGGTTGATGCGGACGCTGCTCACCAATGTGGGCCAGTTATACCAGAACAGTCTGTTCCTGGGGAACCTGTACGAGTTTCTGGCGCTCGAGCCGAAGGTGGTGGATCCGCCGGTGGCGGCGCCGTCGCCGCGGCCTTTGCGGGACGGAATTCGTTTTCGCGATGTGACTTTCCGTTATCCGGCCAGGGAGAGGGCCATCCTCCAGCATTTCAATCTGCTGATCCCGGCGGGGCACATCGTAACGATCGTAGGGCCCAATGGAGCCGGGAAGAGCACCCTGATCAAGCTGCTTTGCCGGTTTTACGATCCGCAGGAAGGCAGTGTCGAGATAGATGGCTTAAACCTCAAGGGCCTGGGGATCGAGGACCTGCGGAGGCAGATCGCGGTGCTCTTTCAGTCGCCGGTGCATTTCAATGCGAGCGTAGCGGAAAACATAGGCATGGGGGACTTGCGGCAGGCGAACGACCGGGCGGGGATCGAGGCCGCGGCGCGGGCGGCCGGCGCGGATGGGATTGTCGAGCGGCTGCCGCACGGTTACGACAATGTGCTGGGGACGTGGTTTCAGGAAGGGACGGATCTGAGTGTGGGAGAATGGCAGCGTATCGCCCTGGCGCGCGCCTTTTTGCGGCAAGCCCCGCTGATCGTCTTCGACGAGCCGACCAGTGCCATGGACCCGTGGGCCGAGGCGGACTGGATGAAGCGATTCCGGCAGTTGGTAGCGGGGCGAACGGCGTTGGTGATTACGCATCGGTTTACGACGGCCATGTTCGCGGATGCGATCCATGTGATGACCGACGGGCGGATCGTTGAATCCGGCTGTCACGAGGAGCTGTTGGCCCGGGGCGGCATGTATGCGCAGGGCTGGGTTACCCAGATGGGAAGCCAGGTGTAGTGACGGAATACGATCGCTCCGAAAAATACCGGCCCCCCGAAAAATACCCGCGCCCCGAAATGGAGTTGCTGCTATGCTGCGCCTCGCCGGCGGGAAAGGACGGGCGCACGGATCGGATTCGAGCGCTGTCGGGCCAAAGCCTGGACTGGCCTTACCTGCTGGATCGGGCGGCAGCACACGCGCTGACTCCACTGCTGTACTGGGGATTGAAGGCCCTCCGGCCGGAAAAGGTTTCCACCTCTCTGGAGCAGAGCTTTCAGGATAATACCCGCCACAGCGTGCAACTGACGGCCGAGCTTTTCCAATTGATGGATCTGTTGGCCAGCGAAGGAATCCGCGCGCTGCCGTTCAAAGGGCCTACCTTGGCCATGGCGGCGTACGGGAACCTGGCGCTCCGTGAATTCGTGGATCTGGACTTGCTGGTCCGCCAAGAGGACGCACTGCGGGCGCGGGAAGTCCTGCTGGGAAACGGCTACCGCAGCGGTCTCGAACTGAACACCCGGTGGGAAGAGGCCTACCTGCGCGGCTATGACGAGTTCGGGTTGCTTGGTCCGGATGGGTACCCGTTAGTGGAGCTGCATTGGGCAGTAACCCCGCGATTCTTCTCCGTGCCCCTCGATATCGCGCAGTTCTGGAGCCGCGCCACGCCGGTGAATCTGGGAAATCGGGAGGTTCTCGCGCCGGGTGCGGAGGATCTGCTGCTGGTGCTGTGCCTGCACGGCACGAAACACTGCTGGCCGCGCCTGAGCATGGTTTCCGACATGGCGTGGTTGATGGCGGCGTCGAACATCCGGTGGGATGCGGTAGTGGAGCGCGCCCGCGGGCTGGGCAGCCTGCGCATGCTGCTTCTGGGGACGGAGCTGGCCGCGCGGCTGCTTGGGGTTCCGCTCCCGGAGCCGATCGTTCGTGGTGTCGCCGCAGACCGCAGCGTTCAGACGCTGGCAGCGGAGGTGACCGCGCGTCTGTTGCAGACCCGGGGTCCGGAAAGAAGCATTCGCCGGGCCGGCGTGTTTCATATGCGGGCCCGGGAGCGCTGGCAGGACCGGGTTCGCTATTTTGTCCGGCTGACGACGCGGGTTGGCGTCGAAGACTGGCAGGCCGTCGATCTACCGTCTTCGCTGGCTTTCCTGTATCTCATACTGCGCTTGCCCAGGCTCCTCCGGAAGTACGGAATGCACATTCCATAGCGCACTCTATTGAAAGATTTTCGACCTTCAGACTGTCAAGAGACAGTTGTACGAACACGCGCATTTTTCGCACTAGCCCGCATTTCTCATCGGCAAGGCGTCGGCATGAGTGGCCGACGCTGCCAACACGAGTGTTTGCGCCACACCGCCCAATCACACACTGTCGGGCGGCGAACGTGGCGCACGCTCTCAGCGTGCCGCGTCGGCACTCATGCCGACGCCTCTTGCCCACGATCGATGAGAAATCCGGGCTAGTCCGAAGTTCCAAGGCGAACTTCGGACTAGTACTATTTTGGGCGACGGCAAGGCCGTGCCGTAGGGTTGGAGTGGCTCGGGAGTCATCCGGCAAGCCATAAGACGGGTCGTTATTCGGAGGGGAGCGCAGGAATCGGAAAACCTCGCCCGGCAAACCTGGTGGACCGAACCAGGCACCCAAGGCCTTCTCAAGGCATACCAGTGATGGGGGTTAGCCAAGGGCGGGAGCAATTTTTCGCGCTGCGGGCAAGCCGATTTGCCCAGCGGCCGCAGCGGAGCCGGCGGCATTGCGAAAGTTGGATGAGAGGGAGGCAGCAAGGTGACGAGATCGAGACTTCAGGGTATGATCGGGGCTTTGGTGAGATCCCGGTACTGTGCGAAAAACCGTAGCGCCACAAAATTACCGGTTGCAGTCCGGCGTGAAGTTGCGTAAAATCCTGGAAGCAGGAGCGAATGTGACAACCTATACGGCAGACCAAAATTCGACCCCCAAACCCTACGAATCTCCGCGGCTGGTGGTTTACGGAGATTTACGCCAAATCACCCAGTCAAATGGCCATAATGGCGGGCTCGACGGGCAAGGCGGCCCCATCAATCAGACGCGTTCATAAACAGCTTTCTGGAAATACGAAGTTTATGAAGTGCTTCCTTGTGCTATGAGGCGCGTGATGTTTGCGCCTCAGTAGCATCCATTCCGCTTGGACATAGCCTACCAGAATCCGTGAATAGTACTATCACAATATAAATTGGTACCTCCGGTACTATGGGGAGGCTCCAGTACATCCCACAATCAGGTTGGGCTTGACATTTGTAATCACGTAAAACATGATTAAGGATCGAGTCTGACGCCAAATCCGTAAACTCCCAAACTGGGACTCGAAGGGCGGTAGCTTGCCAAAATGGCAGATCAGGACAATCTTTTTTGGGTGGCCTTACAAGTAAGGTCACGAGCCGAGAAACTAGTTGCGATTGCTTTAAGTTCCAAGGGAATAGAGGTATTCTTGCCTTTGTACACCGCCCGCCGGCGGTGGTCGGATCGGGTCAAGGAATTGCAGTTGCCGCTCTTCGACGGGTACGTGTTCTGCAAGTTGAATCTGCTGTATCGAATGCCGGTCCTGACGATCCCCGGTGTCATACAATTTGTTGGGATCGGCAAGACCCCGGTACCGATCGAGGAAGCCGAGATCGCGGCCTTGCAGTCCGTGATCAAATCGGGCTTGCCATCGATGCCTTGGCCATTCCTGCAAGTGGGCCAAAGGGTTCGCGTGGAGCACGGAGCGCTCCGGGACCTGGAAGGCATCCTGCTGCAGGCCAAGGGATCCCATCGATTGGTTCTTTCCGTTTCTTTACTGCAGCGGTCTGTTGCCGTGGAAGTCGATCGTGACTGCGTAGCCCCGATCAAATCACGGCATCGCGATGCGAAGCCGATCGCTATGGCTGTTTCCGGCTTCTAATTTCCCCTCCCGCCTATTTTGCGAGATACGAGGTGCCATCCATGTCTGTGCTCAAGCGTAGGAGCCGGATGATCAGTTTCCGAGTCTCCGAGGATGAGTATGCCGGTTTAAAGAATTTGTGTGTCGACAAAGGCGCACGCAGTGTTTCGGACATGGCCCGCGACGCTGTGCACCGGCTGATCTTCAATCACTCCTGGCCAAACAATCAGGCTTGGCCAAACCATCAACTCGAAACAGTGATTCAGGTGCTGCAAGGCAGAATCGAAGCCCTGGATCTGGAAGTCAAACGCCTGGGCACGGCCCTCAACGGGCAAGCGCCGGCACGAAGCATGGCATCGAGGAACGGCAATGGGGACATCTAAGCTAAACAAGGAGACAGAAGTCAGGAGCCAGAAGCCAGAAGAAACACCGCGCCGCTGCGGAGGCGGCACGCAAGGATTTCTGGCGTTGTGTTTAGTTACCGTTGCGATGACGCTGGTTGCGCTATCGGCTTTGGCGCAACCGGCGGATCATCCGGAAGGGTCGCTGCGGAGGCAATACGTGCTGGGTCCGGACGATACCATTTCCGTCCACGTGACGGATGCGGACGAGATTTCCGACAAGCCGATCCGGGTCGGTTCGAATGGCTACATCACCCTGCCGATGGTGGGGCGCGTCGAAGCCACCGGCCGGACGGCCGAGGAGTTGGAAAAGGAACTGACAGCACGGCTGAAAACTTACATCCGCAATCCGGAAGTGGCGGTGAGCGTAGTGGAGGAGCACAGCCAGCCGGTCTCCGTATTCGGCGAGGTAGCGGCTCCCGGAATTCACCAGTTACAAGGGCGGAAAACGCTGGTGGAGATACTTTCGCTTGCCGGCGGCCCGCGTCCGGATGCCGGATACAGCGTCAAGATTGTGCGGCAGAAAGAGTGGGGCCCGATTCCGCTGCCCAATGCCGTGGCGGATCCCAGCGGGCAGTTCAGTGTCGCCGAGGTGAACCTGAAGCAGATTACGGCGGCCAAGAATCCGGCGGAAAACATTCTCATCATGCCGAACGATGTGATTTCGGTTCCCCGCGCGGAAGCGGTCTATGTAATTGGCGATGTGAAGAAGCCCGGAGAGTTCGTGCTGGGCGAGAAGACGCACGTGTCGGTATTGCAGGCGCTGGCGATGGCATCCGGGGTGGAAAAAACAGCAGCGTTGTCGAAAGCCCGGATCCTGCGGGCCTCGGCCTCTGCGGATTTGAAACGGACCGAAATCACGGTCAACCTGACGAAGATCCTTCAGGGGAAAGACGAGGATGTGGCGATGCAGCCCGAAGATATCCTGCTGGTACCCGGAAGCAAGACTAAAACGGCCCTGATACGGGGTCTGGAATCGGCGCTTCAGATCGGAAGCGGCATAGCGATTTATCGCAGTTATTAATTTTATGAGCGACTCGAATCTTTTACCCGGCCCGCCTCATCGTAACGGCCGGCCATACTCCGGGGATCTGGCGCCACGCCAGTACCTCGAATCGGCGTCAGGCGGGCAGCCTCCCGCGGAAGAGACAACCGACATGCTCTTCACCTACTGGCGGGTCCTGCGGCGGCACAGAGGGATAGTGCTCGTGGCTGTCGCCCTGGGCGCTATTGCAGGAGTCCTGATGACGCTTCCGCAAACGCCGGTCTATCAGGCCACGGTGGCCCTGGAGGTCCAGGGGCTCAACGACGATTTTCTGAATATGCGGGCCATCAACCCCACAGTCTCGACGTCTACCTGGGACCCTTCCTACGACATTCAGACCCAGGTAAGAGAGATGCAGAGCCGGTCTGTGATGGAGCGTGTGATCAAGAAGATGAACGCCGTGGAGCGGGCGGCCTTGACCGTAGATGCAGGCCGTGTATCGGTTTGGCGCAAGGCGCTGCACCTGGGCGACGCCACACCCCCCTCCATCGAAGCTGCCGTGGGCTCGGCCAGCGTGAGGATCAAACCCTCGTTGACCAGCCGGATCGTCGAGATCTCGTGTGACGCGGTCAATCCCAAAGTAGCGGCGCAGTTCGCTAATACGCTGGCCGAGGAATACATCCTATACAACCTGGAAAGCCGCTGGGAGTCCACGCAGCAGACCGGCCAATGGCTCTCTCGCGACCTCCAGGATCTCAAGATCAGACTGGAGAAGTCAGAGGACGAAATGCAGTCCTACGTGAACAACGCCGGGCTGATGTTTATCAGCGGGGCCAAGGATAAGGAAAACGTCGCTGAGGAAAGACTGCGGCAGTTGCAGGATGAGGCGATCAAAGCGGAAGCGGATCGGGTCGCGAAGCAGTCTCACTACGACTTAGTTAAGAGCGTCCCGGTGGACTCGCTTCCCGAGGTGATGGACGACCCAACACTCGCGGATTATCAAGGCAAGCTCAGCGACCTGCGCAGGCAGATGGCCGATCTTAGTTTCGCCCTGACGCCGAATCACCCCAGGGTCCAACGGTTGCAATTACAGGCCGACTCCATCGAGGCGGCGCTGCAAAAGAGCCGCGCGAATATTGTGGAGCGCATCACCAACGATTACCAGGCGGCTCTCAACCGGGAGAAACTGCTGGCCGACCAGTTTGCACTGCAAAAAGCGCTGGTCACCGATCAAGCCGCCAAAGTGAACCATTACAACATCCTGAAGCGCGACGTGGACACCAACCAGCAGATCTACGAAGCGATGTTGCAGCGCGTAAAGGAGTCCAGTATCGCGTCCGCTATGAAGACGAGCGGCATCCGCATAGTGGACCGGGCGACCCCGCCGGACGCTCCGTATAAACCGGACCAGATGCGCAGCGCCCTTGGCGGAGCGTTGACAGGGCTCTTGCTGGGTGTGCTGTTGGTCTTCATTCGAGAGCGATCCAATCGCAACCTGCAACAGCCCGGGGACACGGCCTTTTATCTCAACATACCGGAGTTGGGTGTGATCCCGACATTGGCCTCGGATCAGGCCAAGCGCGAGCGCATCGTGAACCGGGGCGCGGGCGACGGGGACGCTTTGATCCGTCCGGAAACGGACCCGGTTGAATTAGTGACGTGGAATCGCAAGCTCTCTATGTTGGCCGAAGCTTTCCGCACCACGTTGACGTCCCTGTTGTTCTCCGGGCATAATGGCAGCCAGCCGCGCCTGATCGTGCTCACCAGCCCGAGTCCGTCGGAAGGCAAAACGACCGTGACGATCAACCTCGCGATCGCGTTGGCGGAAATCAATCGGCGGGTCCTTTTGATCGATGCGGATATGCGGCGGCCGCGGCTCCAGGATCTTTTCGGTCTGGGTGCGGGGCCGGGGCTTGCCGACCTGCTCCGGGAGAAAACGTCAACCACCGGCTTGACCACGGACCAAGTGATCTGTCCGACCGCCGTTCCGGGGTTGTATGTCATGCGGAGCGGCCGGAACTCCGGTGTAGTGTCGAACCTCCTGCACTCTTCACGGCTGCCGGAGCTGCTCCAGCAGCTACGCAACGAATTCGACACCGTGGTGATCGACACTCCGCCCGTATTGCACATCTCCGACGCCCGTGTCATCGGCCGGCTGGCTGACGCGGTGCTTTTGATCGTCCGTGCCGGCCGAACCACCCGCGATGCGGCGATGATGGTCAAACAACGTTTCGGCGAGGATGGAACGCAGATTTTGGGCACCATCCTCAACGGCTGGGATCCGAAGCACGAAACTTACGGATATAGATACCGGTACTACAACGGAAACGGCGCGCATTACTCACAGAAAGAAGTCGTCTCCGAGCCGGAGAAGCAATTAGAACCCTGACGCCTGCCCTGGATTCCCCGGTCTCCGGAGCGGCCAGGTGACAGCGTAACCTCCCATGTGCGGGATCGCGGGCATATTTCGGTCTGAGGGCGTCATCAACCCGGAGGACACCGCTGCGGTCGAGGAGGCTACCCTTGCCCAATCGCACCGCGGGCCGGACGATAGCGGCATCTACCGGGATTCGCGGGTCGTGCTGGGCTTCCGGCGGCTTTCCATCATCGATCTGTCGCCCGCCGGCCACCAGCCGATGGGCAACGAAGACGGCACGGTTTGGGTGATCTTCAACGGCGAGATTTACAACTATCGCGACCTGCGGCCGGAGTTGGTGGCGCGGGGTCATTGTTTCCGGTCGAACTCAGACACCGAAACCCTGATCCACGGTTACGAAGAGTGGGGCATCGAAGGTCTGCTGAAGCGGCTCCGGGGCATGTTCGCGCTGGCTCTGTACGATTCGCGCAAGGCCTGCTGTATCCTGGCCAGGGATCGCTTCGGCATCAAGCCTCTGTACTACTCCCAGCCGCCACATCCGGCGCCGCTGGCCTTTGCGTCCGAGGTAAAAGCGCTCGTGCGCGGCGGCCTGGTGTCCGGCGAAAGGGATCGGGAGGGAATCCTCGGGTTCCTGCTATTCGGCGCAGTGCCGGCGCCACTGACTTCGATCCGGGGAGTGCAGTGCCTGCCGGCCGGCCACTACCTCGTGGCGGACCGCGGCCGTACCTCCCTGCACCAATACTGGGATATGAATCCCGAAAGCGACAGCCCCGGCAAGGATCTCGAAGCGGAGCTGCGTACAGCGCTCCAGGATTCGGTGTCGCGCCATTTGGTCAGCGACGTTCCCGTGGGCATCTTTCTGAGCGGGGGAGTGGACTCGGCCGGGCTGGTGGCGCTTGCCAGGCGCTCCAGCGCCCGGCTTTCCACCCTTACCGTGGTTTTCGATGAAAAGGAGTTCAGTGAAGCAGCACTGGCGCGGCGCGTTTCCGAGCGCTTTGGCACGGACCACCAGGAGGTTCGGGTAACCGGCGACGACTTCATCCGGGAATTGCCGAAGGTGCTCGCGGCAATGGACCAGCCGACCAACGACGGCGTGAATACTTACTTCGTATCGCGGGCTGCCCGCCAGGCGGGTTTAACGGTGGTCTTGTCGGGGCTCGGCGGGGATGAGATTTTCTGGGGCTATAAGCATTACCGCTGGCTGGCAACCTACAAAGATCCTCTGCGTTGGCTTGCCTGGGCGCCGTCCGCCCTGCGCAAAGGGCTCCTGGGTGGCGCGGTGGCTTTCGGCCGTCTCCGTGGAAGAGAGAACTGGATGCGGCTCTCCTTCCTGGAGGACCGTTTGAGCAGCGAGGGCTTGTACCTGGCCGTACGCGGCTTCTTCGCCCCCGAACAGATCAGCCGGCTATTGGATATCGATTCCACCGAGTTGCGCGCATTCTCCGACAAGTACAGCAACCCTCCGCGCGCGGGCGCTTCGCACGCGAGCGCTGCGCACGCGAGCGATAGCGCCGCTGCTTTCAGCTACCTCGAGACCAAGCGCTACATGCACGACCAGCTCCTGCGCGATACCGACGTGTTCAGCATGGCCCATTCCATCGAAGTGCGCGTGCCGTATCTCGACCATTCGGTGACCGATATCGCCGGACGCCTGACGGCCGCCAGCAAGCGTCCCGGCTTGACGAACAAGCCGGCCCTGGTGCGGGCGGTGGGCGACGAGCTGGTGTCGGACATTGCGCGGCAGCGGAAGAGAGGCTTCACCTTCCCGTTCGCCTCCTGGATGCGAAAGAACGCGGGCCCCCTCCAGGAAGAGGCCGGGCGAGCCAAACTGCTGGATCCGGCAGCGGTCCGCAACCTCTGGACCGCCTTTGGCGCCGGGCGCCTCCACTGGTCCCGGGCGTGGGCCACGGTGGTCTTGGGAACGGAGGCCGGGTGTTGAGCATGGCTGCCGGACAGGCGCGGCAGACCCCGCCGACTCTGTTTGAAAAGGTGGCCCGCCGCATCCGCAGAATCCCGGTGGTGTCCCACTCGGACGCGGTGTGGAACCTCCTGCGCCCGCTCTACGATGGGGTGGCCGACCGGATGTATCCGAACGGGATCGCCTGGACGATCAACGGCGAGGAAAGAATGGTGCTGAGTCCCCGGATGCGGGCGATACCCGAGGTGCTCGAGCCGTGCGCCTGGAAGCGGCTGATGGAGGAAACCAGGCCGCAAGATGTGGTGGCCGACATTGGTTCGAACGTCGGCATGTTTGCCGTCGCTTTTGCCCGCCGGGTGGGGAGTGAAGGCCGGGTCTATGCCTTCGAGCCCGACCCCGGGAACCACGAGTACCTTTTAAGACATATCGCTTTGAACCATGTTTCCGACAGGGTCGTGCCGGTGAGATGCGCTCTCGGTACGGTGGATGGCACGCTTCCCTTTGTCACGGGCCTGGGAGCTTTCTCGCACGTCGATCTGTCCAGAACGGCGCGACCCATCCCCTGTGCGCGGTTCGACACGTTCTTCGCAACACGCCGGGTCTCGATCGTGAAGCTCGACGTCGTGGGCTTTGAGGAAGAGGTTCTCCGGGGAGCACAATCGATACTGGCCCAGGCCGGCCGGCGGCCCCGCCTGTTTCACGTCGAGTTGCTGCCGCCGGGCGAAGACCGGGCCGGTCTCACCAACGATGCGGCAACCGTCCGGTCTTTCCTGCAATCTTTTGGCTATCGGATAGAGATGGTCGAGAAGCCGCCCGCGGTGCTGGCGTACACGGTTTGAGAAGCCGTTTCATGCGGAACGCCGATGAGTGTGGATGAACTGATTATTGCGCCGGGGCACGCGGAGCGGAACTACTGGCGCGACCTTTGGCGGTTTCGCGAGCTTTTGTATTTTCTCGCGCAGCGCGATCTGCTCGTCCGCTACAAGCAGACCGTGATCGGTGTGGCTTGGGCGCTCCTCCGTCCGGGTTTAACCATGCTGGTCTTCGTCGTCTTCCGGCGCATGACCAAGCTGGCTACATCCGACGTCCCCGATGCCATCGTGGTCTTCGCCGCGGTCCTGCCGTGGCAATTTTTCTCCACCGCGCTTACGGAGGCTTCCAACAGCCTGATCGGCAACGCGAACCTCATTTCCAAGGTCTATTTTCCACGGCTGCTCGTTCCGGCCAGCGCCGTCGTCACGAGCCTGGTGGATTTCGCGGTAACGCTCGGCATGCTCGCCCTGCTGATGCTGGGTTATCGCTTTGTGCCCGGCTGGCAGATACTGACTCTGCCCATTCTGGTGGCGCTCACATTTGCGCTGTCTGCCGGCACCGGCTTGCTCCTGGCCGCGCTGAACGTCGAGTATCGCGATTTCCGCTACGTCGTGCCGTTCATCGTGCAATTCGGTCTCTTCGTCTCGCCCATCGCGATTGAGACCAGCAAGGTCCCGGCACGCTGGCGGCTTTTGTACTCGCTGAACCCCATGGTAGGGATCATCGATGGATTCCGCTGGGCCATCCTGGGCGGGCGCACGCCCCTGGACCCAGGCGCATCCGCCCTATCCGTGGCGATGACCAGTGTCTTTCTGGTGCTTGGGATCTGGTATTTCCGGCGCACCGAACGCAGCTTCGCCGACGTGATCTGACCCGCTATTCCCGTGAACGACCCTATCATCTCAGTCGAAGGCCTGGGCAAGAAATACCTTATTGACCACTTGGCGCAGCGCCAGCGATACACGGCGCTCCGCGACGTCATCGCCGAAAAGGCCAAGCGCCTGATTCCCTTCCGCGGCCGATCCAGCCAGGAATCCAATGGGCGCCCTCGCACCGAGGAGTTCTGGGCGCTCAAAAACGTTTCCTTCAAGATCAATCAAGGCGACGTCGTCGGAATCATTGGGCGAAACGGCGCAGGCAAGTCAACGCTCCTAAAACTCCTGTCCCGGATCACCGAACCTACGGCCGGGCTGGTGCGGCTTCGCGGGCGGGTCGCGAGCCTGCTCGAAGTCGGCACGGGGTTTCATCCCGAGCTGACCGGGCGGGAGAACATCTATCTGAACGGCGCCATCCTGGGCATGACCCGAGCGGAGATTCGAAGGAAGTTCGACGAAATTGTGGCTTTTGCCGAGGTGGAGAAGTTCCTGGATACGCCGGTCAAGCGCTACTCCTCCGGAATGTACGTCCGGCTGGCCTTCGCAGTCGCCGCTCACCTGGAGCCGGAAATTCTGGTTGTGGACGAGGTCCTCGCCGTGGGCGATGCCGCATTCCAGAAGAAATGCCTCGGTAAAATGCGCGAGGTCAGTGAAGCCGGGCGCACCGTCCTGTTCGTCAGTCACAACACCCAAGCGGTTCAGGCGCTCTGCACCCGGTGCATTTGCCTGGATGCCGGACTGCTGGTCTCCGATGGCGCCGTGCAGGCGGTTTTAGAAAAATACCTCACCACCATTACGCCTTTAAAATCGACATGGACAAGATCGGCGCCCGGCTCTTCGCCGGTTTTCTTCGAGCGCATCGACGCCACCCTGAAGGGGCGGCAGCCCAGCCTGCAACTGAGCCTCGAGAGCCGCTTGGTGTGTGCGGACAAGTGCCCGGACTTCCTGGTCGCGGTGGATATTTCCGACGGATTGGGAACCACCATCTTACAAGCTCTCCCTGCCCCGGAACCATTTATCAAGTGCAGCGAGGGCGAATACATGCTGTGCCTCGAAATCGATCTTCCGCCATTGATTCCGGGACGGTACATAGCGGATCTTTGGATAGGCTGTCATCACACCGAAACACTCGATTGGGTAAAAAATGCCGTCGAACTCATGATTGGGGAGAGCCCAACCGTGGGCCGCTCCTACCCACACTTACCGGAACACGGCCACATCGTCCCGCCTTCCCGATGTCACATTCGACAAATGGCCAGAGTGCCAGCTTAAAGAACCGTAACATGAGCGGCGTTTCGATGTTCCGTGCGGCAATCCACAAACACTGGAGAAGAATCCGGTTTCAGCAAATCTATCGGCGCTTTCGATCATACACCATGATCCCGCCTGCTGCATTCATCAGTAACCTTATTCTCGCGGAGCGAGCGCGGCATGTACCCGGCTGCGTCGTCGAATGCGGAGTGTGGCGCGGTGGGATGAGCGCCGGGCTCGCCGTAATCCTTGGTCCCGATCGAAGATATTACTTATTTGACAGCTTTGAAGGATTGCCCCCGGCTAAGCAGATCGATGGCCCAGCCGCGTTGAAGTGGCAGCAGAGCATCGAAGCCCCGGAATATCGCGATAACTGTTCCGCTCCACCCGAATATGCTAAAGAAGCGATGAGCCTGGCGGGCGCTAACCACGTCGAGCTTATTAAAGGGTGGTTTGCGGAAACCGTTCCCAACCATTTCTTCGACGAGCCGATTGCGCTTCTCCGGCTTGACGCCGACTGGTACGACTCAACTATCGTATGCCTGGAGGGACTATTCGATCGCCTGAGCCCTGGCGGAATCGTAATTATCGACGATTATTATACCTGGACTGGTTGTAGCCGTGCTGTCCACGACTTCTTGAGCCATCGATCGGCGACGGAACGCATTGATGCTTTCGGCGGGGTTTGTTACCTGGTGAAACAGGCTGCCGAGAATGCCGGAACGAATGAGCCAGGACGGTTGGAAATCGTAACAGCCATGCCTTCGGCATTGACTGGGCCGCAGGGTCCCATCCGGTGCAGTGGTTGACGTGATGACCGATACGCCTTACGACGCCGTTTTCTTCGAGGCCATGGGGCGGTGGGCAACTACGTCCGCTCAGGTGATCGTCCCCATGATCATGGAACTGCTGGCGCCGAAGTCGGTATTGGACGTCGGCTGCGGCCAAGGCGTGTGGTTGAGGACGTTCGAGGATGCAGGGGTCGAGCGGATACTGGGTGTTGACGGGATGCACGTCGACAGGGACCGATTGAAAATACGCCCCGATCAATTTCTTGCAATGGATCTGCAGTATCCGCGGCCGGCCGGCGGTGGATTTGATCTGGCGGTCTGTCTGGAGGTAGCCGAACACCTCCCGCCCTCCGCGGGTCCCGGCCTGGTCGAGTTGCTAACGCGAGCTGCACCGGTGGTTCTCTTCTCGGCCGCCATTCCAGGACAAGGCGGTAACGATCATCTCAATGAGCAATGGCCCGAGTACTGGCGAAAGGAATTCGGGGCGTGGTCTTATCGTTTTCTCGATCCCATCCGGGACCGGGTGTGGGGCGATCAACGCGTCGAGTGGTTTTATCGCCAGAACACGATGATGTTCGCTTCGGAAGGCGCGCTGACGGCGAAGCCCCGGTTGAAGCGTTATTGCCGCAGTGAAGACGAGCCTTGTCTGGAATGGGTCCACAGAAGCGTTATGGGAGACTCGCGAGAATCAATCCCGGGGAGAACGCTCTGTAAATTGCTCATGAAGCGGATTACCAGGCGCCTGCAACGGCGGCGAAAGTGACAGACGGAAAGTCAACCTGCATTTACATCGCGGCTTCCGCGTACGACGGGCGATATACCCGAATCTGCGTCGCCAGCATTCGCTATTTTTACCCCGATATTCCCATCCGCCTCGTGGTGGGCGGACCTCTGGAGCGCGGATTGGCGGAGGAATTGCGGCGGCATTGGCGCGTGGAGACGGCAGATCTTCCCAGGGGCGATTACGGGTGGGGGTTTGTGAAGTTGGAAGTGCTGTTTGGCCCGCCCGGCGAGAAATTTCTCGTGCTCGATTCGGACACAGTGCTCACAGGACCGGTCCTGGACGCATGGAGCGAAAGCCGCGCGGCGTTCCTGGTAGACGATGAAACACAGTCCGAGGCCGACATGAAGCGACTCTATTACGACTGGGAAAAAGTGCGCACCGCCGATCCGGCCGCCCGGCCACCCCGATTCGTCTTTAACACCGGGCAATGGTTCGGAACCGCCGGCGTGCTCCAGCGGGACGACTTCACGCCGTGGGTGGAGTGGACGATGCCGCGCAAGCTTCGCCATCCGGAACACTTCATGCCTGGCGATCAAGGCATTCTGAACTACGTGCTCAACCGCAAGGCGGAGACTGAGAGCCTGTGCATCGAACGTCGCAAGATCATGCGCTGGCCCGGCCATTCGATGGACGGGTTGAGCGCCGAAACGGTCTCGAAACGCGCGGCCGCGCCGCTGGTAGTCCACTGGGCGGGCATGAAGAGGATGCGCCAGCGCGACATGGTGGGCAGCGACCTGCTGGCTTTTTTTGAGAGAGTCTACTACCAGCAGCTTACCGCCGGAGGGCCGCGCAGAATTGCGGCGGGCTGCCGGGATGCCTTGTCGGCCTGGCTGCTCGACGTTCGAGTGAAGGTGAAGCTGCGATCCCGCAAATGGCTGCGGTGAAGTTGTCCGGCCAGACAAGCGATCCCCATGGTTTCGGCGATCATCTGCACGCACAACCCCCGCCCGGACTACTTCGCGCGCACTCTGACGGCGCTGGAAGCCCAGACGCTCCCCAGGGAGAAATGGGAGTTGCTCCTGGTGGACAATGGCAGCGCGCCGGACAAGGCTCCCCACCCCGGCCTCTCCTGGCATCCGCGGGCCCGTCTGGTGAACGAAGAGAAGCTCGGTCTCACCCCTGCCCGCCTGCGCGGCATACGCGAGGCGGCCGGAGAACTCCTGGTCTTCGTGGATGACGACAATGTGCTGGATGCCGATTTCCTCGAAATCGCGCTGCGCACCGCGGAAGAAAGGCTGTACTTAGGCGCCTGGAGCGGGCAATGCCGGCCTGGATTTGAGGAGACGCCGCCGGGATGGACCCGCCGCTACTGGGGCAACCTGGTCATCCGCGAATTCGACCATGACGTCTGGTCTAACCTGCCGCGACTGCCCGAAACCATGCCTTGCGGCGCCGGACTCTGCGTGAGGCGTGAGGCCGCGCTGCATTATCTTCATTTGCACGAATCCGGAAACCGCTCGTTTCAACTGGATCGTACCGGCACCTCCCTCCTTTCCGGCGGAGACAACGATCTGGCCGCCTGCGCGTGCGACGTGGGGCTCGGCGTCGGGTTGATCGCCGCCCTCAAGCTCACGCACCTGATCCCGCCGGAGCGGCTGACCGAAGACTATCTCGTACGGCTCGCGGAGGGCATCTACTACTCTTCAACTTTGCTGGATTGGGAACGCGGAGTTCCCACCGGCCCGCGAACGGCATGGGGGCGCGCGGCGGATTTCCTGCGGGTCATGCGGCTGAAACAGCCCCACCGCCGGATCCTGGGGGCGGTTTTTCGTGGTAGAGATCGTGCAACGCGACAGCTCGCCGAAGATCCTTGCACTCGCGCCGGGGGAAGACCGCTAGGCGTAGAATGATTGCCAATTATCGTCACCAATTGGTTCTCGGACTCAAGAAGGCGCTCTACAAACGGTCCGGCGAGCCTTATCGAATCGCGGGGCACACCCTACGCTACATGCCCGGAACGCGCCCGGTCAGGCTGCGCTACATCCATTCGCGGAACGGCGACGTTCGCTATGATGCTTTGCGGCTCGCCTGGCTCAGTACCCATCTGACTGAGGGCGATACCGCCGTGGATATCGGCGCGCACTGGGGTGCGTTTAGCGTCCTCATGGCAGCAAAGTGCGGCCAAACCGGGCATGTCGTGGCCTTTGAGCCGGACCCCTGCGCGCGCGCAGTGCTGGCGAATAATCTCAATCTCAATCCGGGAATCAAACGACCCGTGGTTGAAGCATACGCCTGTTCAGACGAAATCGGAGAGGCAACGCTCTTCAGCCGCGGGGGCAACGCTCAATCTTCGCTGGTACGGTCTGCGGTGGAGTTTTCCCCCAAGCACAAGTCCGAAGAACTTCGAGTGCTTCTCACCACTCTAGACTTCTATTTATCGGAGCGCCATCTGCCGGAGCCCCGCTGTGTAAAAATCGATGCGGAGGGAGCGGAAATCCGCATTTTGAAAGGCGCGAAAAAGGTTCTTTCAAGTAATGCGGAGCTCGTTTGTGGACTCCACCCTTACGCATGGCCGGAGTTTGGCAATACCCTCGCGGAACTCAAAGATCTGGCCGCCGCGGCCGGCCGCCGAATCCGCTATCTCGATCAGGACGCGGGCATCGGCGACGAAGCGAAATACGGCACGGTGCTTTTGGAACGCTATCCCTAGGGTCACATACGCGAATCTACTTCAGTAGCTTTGCCATTGTGCTGGCAATGATTGTGGCACCCCGCTAGCGTCTGGGCTTGACAAGATCGAGGCGCCGGGGGAAGACCGATAGGCGTAGAATGATTGCCAATTATCGTCACCAATTGGTTCTCGGACTCAAGAAGGTGCTCTATCAACGGCGCGGCGAGCCCTATCGAATCGACGGGCACACCTTGCGTTACCTGCCTGGAACACGGCCGGTCAGGCTGCGTTACATCCATTCGCAGAACGACAACGCCCGCTATGATGCTTTGCAGGTTGCCTGGCTCAATACCCATCTGACTGAGGGTGATACCGCCGTAGATATCGGCGCGCACCATGGTGCGTATAGCATTCTCATGGCAGCAAAGTGTGGCCAAGCCGGGCATGTCGTGGCCTTTGAGCCGGACCCCTGCGCGCGCGCAGTGCTGGCGAATAATCTCAATCTCAACCCAGGAATCAAACGACCCGTGGTTGAAACATACGCCTGTTCGGACGAACTCGGAGAGGCAACGCTCTTCAGCCGCGGGGGCAATTCCCAATCTTCGCTGGTACGGTCTGCGGTGGAGTTTTCTCCCAAACACCACTCCCAAGAGCTTCGAGTGCCTCTCGTCACTCTCGATTTCTATTTATCGGAGCGCCATCTGCCGGAGCCCCGCTGTGTAAAAATCGATGCGGAGGGAGCGGAAATCCGCATTTTGAAAGGCGCGGCGAGGGTTCTTTCAAGTAATGCGGAGCTCGTTTGTGAACTCCACCCTTACGCATGGCCCGAGTTTGGCAATACCCTCGCGGAACTCAAAGATCTGGCCGCCGCGGCCGGCCGCCGAATCCGCTATCTCGATCGGGACGCGGGCATCGGCGACGAAGCGAAATACGGCACGGTGCTTTTGGAACGCTATCCCTAGGGTCACATACGCGAATCTACTTCAGTAGCTTTGCCATTGTGCTGGCAATGATTGTGGCGCCCCGCTAGCGTCTGGGCTTGACAAGATCGAGGCACAGGCATGCAACGGCAGCTCCAATACGTCGGTCGAAATCTCATATACGTTGTACCGTGGAAGTGGAAGGCTGGTTTCAAGGCCGCGTACAGGCGCTTGTCCCGGAGCGGGATTTTCGTATCGACAACAGAACTGGGGATGTGCTCTCTGCATCCGGTCCGGAAGGTGGACAGAATGATCGAGCTGGTGAACCCGCGGAGTATCGTGGATATCGGCTGCGGAACCGGTAAGACGACCGTCTATCTCCATCGACGAGGTGTCGACGTGCTCGGAGTGGAAGCCTCACGCGTTGCGATTCGAAATAGTGAGAGGCCTGACCTCATTCATCAACACGATCTCCGGGTCGAGTTGGATCTGAAAAGGTCCTTCGATTTGGTTTGGTGCTTTGAGGTTGCCGAACATATTCATCCGAAGTTTGTCGATATCTTTATCGATAATCTGACCCGCCACTCAAAGGTCATTGCCCTCTCGGCGGCGCCGCCCGGACAAGGAGGCGAGGGCCATTTTAACGAGCAGCCGCAAAGCTATTGGGAAAAGAAATTCCTGGACCGCCGTTATGAATTACACGCTGAGTGGACGGCCGCCTTGCAAAACGTCGAAGAGTTTTATTCTCAAAACATGATGGTATTCACCCGCCGGTCAGCCGAGTAAGGCTCTGGCAGGGCGCTCGGGCGCCAGGTGCCGCAGGTTTTCAGAAAAGTGCAGAAGTCGTGCCCACGAGTCCTCCACATCGTTGAACACCTGGGCCGCTGCGCAGTGGAGAACTGGCTGGTGCGGATGCTGGAACATGCGCGCCGGCGGGGCGTCGAAGCCGATTGGACTTTTTACGGCGCTCTCGGGCGGCCGGGAATGTTAGACGAGAAAGCGCGATCGCTGGGCGCGCGGGTGGTACATACGCCGGTTCCGATTGCCTGGAAAATGGCCTTCGTACGCGCCCTCCGCGCGGAGTTGCGGCATGGAGACTACGACATTTTGCACTGCCATCACGATATAGTGAGCGCGATCTACCTGCTGGCCGCGTCCGGCATACCGATCCGCCGGCGAATCGTTCATATCCATAATGCGGACGAAGCCGTACTCACTCCCAGCCGCTTTAAGCAGCGCCTTTATCGTGAGCCCATGCGGCGTATCAATCTCTTAATGGCCGATCGCATCGTCGGGATTTCCAACCACACCCTCGATACGTTTCTCGGGGGACGCGCACGACGCCCCGAACGCGATTCCGTGCACTATTACGGAGTGGATTCCGCACCGTTCGAGAACGTGGCTGCCGATCGCGCCGGATTTCGCCGTCAGTGGGACCTTGCCGAGGATGCCTTGATCCTGCTTTTCGGAGGGCGCCTGGTTCCCGAAAAGAACCCTCTGTTTGCGGTGGACGTGCTGGCCGCCCTGCGTTCGATCGAGCCGCGTGCGGTTGCGGTCTTCGCCGGGACGGGAGCCGAGGAGCAGAACATATGGGCGCGCGCGCGGGAACTGGGCGTCGAAAAATCGGTGCGCCTCCTGGGCTGGCGGGACGATCTGGCGGAGATCATGAGTTCGAGCGACTGGTTCATCCTCCCGCACCCCGAGCACCCCATGGAGGGATTCGGGCTGGCTGTAGTGGAAGCGCAGTTGGCTGGGCTGCGAATGCTTCTGTCACGAGGCATTGCCGACGATCCGCTGCTTTCGACGGCCAGCTTTCGGAGGCTCCCGCTTTCCGCCGGGCCCGAGCCCTGGGCGCGGGCCGCCATGGAACTCCTGGACGGCCCGGCGCCTTCGCGGGCCTGCGCGCTGGCTGCACTCCGGGAATCGCCCATGAATATGGACCGGGAGCTCGAGGGACTCCTGGGACTCCATACATGACCAGCCAGCGTCCGATCCGGGTTCTCCAGGTGATCGACAATCTAGGCATGGGCGGCGCCGAAACCTGGTTAATGGAAGTATTGCGCCTCTGGTCCAAGAGCCGGGCGGTTCGAATGGATTTCCTGCTGACGGGCGGCAACCGCTGCGTTTTCGACGATGAGGCTCAGCAACTGGGCGCGCGGATCCACTACGTGCGCTACGGACGCACCCATCTGGCGCGCTTCACCCGGGAGTTCCGGAGGGTGCTGCGGGAAGGGCGGTATGACGCCGTCCACGATCACCAGGACCACGCCAGCGGATGGCATTTTCTTCTGGGCACAGGCGCGCTGCCGCCCGTGCGGGTGACGCATGTCCATAACCCCGCCTACATGATCCGCCATTGTTACGGAGTCAATCCCGGGCGCCGGCTTACGGTCCGGCTTGGCCAGGCGCTGGTGGCGTGCTACTCCACCCGAATCACCGGTACCTCGTGGCAGGTGATCGCCGAATGTGGCTACGACGCCCCACGGTTTCGCCGGATCCCCAAGGCGGCGCTCCATTGCGGATTCGACCCCGGCCGGTTCCTCGGCTGTGCAGACGTTGCGAAGGCCTCGCTCTGCCGTGAGTTCGGCTGGCCCGGGGATTCCAAGATCGTTCTGTTCGCCGGGCGGATCGACCAATCCCCCGAGGCCGGTCCGCAAAACAAGAATTCGGGTTTCGCGGTTTCCGTGGGGATCGAGTGCGCACGCCGGGACGCGCGCGTGCGCCTGCTCTTTGCCGGAGCGCCCAGTCCCGCCGTCGCCACCCTGGAGCAACGCATCGCTGACGCCGGGATGTCGGGACGCATCCGGTTCGCCGGTGTCAGAAGAGACATCGAACGGCTCATGCTCGCGAGCGACGTCCTGCTTTTCCCCTCGCGCGCCGAAGGCCTGGGGATGGTCGCCGTGGAGGCACAGGCCGCAGGACTCCCTGTCCTGGCGTCTACCGCGGTGCCGCGGGAATGCGTGGTCGTGCCGGAGCTGGTGCGGTTCCAGGAAGTGGAGGCGGGGGAAGCAAAGTGGGCGGCCGATTTACTGGAGCTGGCTGCGCAACCCCGAAATATTCCCGGCGCAAACCAGCGGGTGGCGGCATCTCCATTCGCCATAGAAAATTCCGCCGCTGCGCTCTTCAAGCTCTACAGTAACGGGGCTGCCGCTTGATCAATTTCGTTTCTAATCTCCCGCACGATCTACGGTCCGGCGGGTTTTCCGCGATGAACGCCGCGGCCTTTTCCGCACTCGGCAGGGCCGGCGCCTTGCACTATGCCGGACCGATCAACCCCCCCGTGATTCCATGGCAGAAGGGGCTCTCCAAATTCCTGCGCGTAGCCGGCTCCCGGGGGGACTTTTTCTTCTTCTCCCCGCGAAGGCTGGAAACCATTGCTCGTGAAGTGCATGCCCGATGCCTGGCGGAGGCTCATCTGGATTTCTTCCATGGGTTCACGCCATGGATCCTGACAGAGCCGCAGCGTCCCTACATAGCATGGAGTGACTGCACGTTCCACGACTACATCGAGATTTTCCATCGCCGGCGCCAGTTCCGTAACCAGGACCTGGAGCGGATTGAGCGGACCGAAGCGGTGTGGCTGAAAAACGCGCGGCGCGTGCTCTTCACCAGCGAATGGGCGGCCCGGCGTGCCGTGAGCGATTACGCCTTGGACGCCAGCCGAGTCGCCTGTGTGGGCATTTTCGGCGAAATCGACATGCCGGCCCGCGATGCTTACGCCGGCAGCCGGGAGTTCGCCTTTGTCTCGACCGATTTCGCGGCTAAAGGCGGCCATACCGTGCTGGCGGCGTTTCGCCAGTTGAGAAAACGTCATCCCGATGCGGCTCTGATCGTCGTCGGCGACCAGCCCTCCGGCGCCGCCGCAGAACCCGGGGTGAGTTTCGCAGGGTTCCTGCGAAAGGAGATTCCAGACGAATATGCCCGGTTCCGGCAGATTCTCGGCCGCGTGCGCGCGCTGGTAAATGCGACCATGTCCGATATTTCGCCGCTCCTGCTCATCGAGGCGGGGTATGTGGGGTGTCCGGTGATTTCCTCCCGAAAGTTCGCTATCCCCGAGTTGATTGACGACGGGCGCACGGGATTGCTCCTGGACGATCCGTCGCAGCCAAACGCAGTAGCCGGCGCCATGCAGTGGATGCTCGAGCACGCCGGCGAATACCAGCAGATGCGCGAGGCTGCCTGGGCCCAGGCTCGTGGACAACATTCCAAGAAACAGTTTGAGGACCGTCTGCTCTCCTGCCTGAGCGAAGTGGTTTCCAGGGATGGAATCCCGGCGCTGTGAAAGTTCTCTTTCTTGGCGAAATCGGCGTGGGACAGACATCCCTGATGCGCATGCGCGCCATCGAGCGGCTCGGACACACGGTGCAAGGGGTCCATACGATCGAACCGTGGAAGCGGGCTTCGTGGCTGAAGCGCCAGGTCGAGCGGCGCCTGCAGCGCGGGCCGGTGGTGGATGAAATCAATCGTTCCGTTCTGGAACGGGCGCGCGAGTTCCGGCCAAACCTGGTGTGGGGGGAGAGACAGGATTTTCTGCGCGCCGGCACCATCGAGGAACTGCGGAAGCTGGGCGCAAAGGCGGTGCATTTCACACCGGATCCGTACTTCTCGCTGGAGTGGAAGCGCACGCGGCTGATGGATGCCGCCATGGGCTCGTACGATGTGCTGGTTTACTGCAAGTCGTATGAGCGGAAGCATTACGAAATGATTGGCAAGCCCTTGGTCTACATGCCGCTCGGATATTGCGATGAGGCCCACCGCCCGATGCCATCCCCTGACGCACGGTGGAGCTGCGCCGCCGGATTTCTGGGCGGATGGGAGCCGCGGCGCGAGCGCCTGCTCCATGCGGTCGCCGCCGCCGGTGTGGAAGTCAAGGTGTGGGGCGGATACTGGGATTTCCTGCGCGATGGCAAATGGACGCCCCGCCGCCACATTATTTTGCGGCAGTTGGCTGGGGAAGATGGGTTCCGCTTTCACCGCGATGCCCTGCTGGCCCGCGCGCACCGGGGCGGGGAGCTTTACGGGGACGATTACGCACGCGCGCTTACCGGCTCCAGGATTGGCCTCGGGTTCCTGCGCAAGGTCTGCCCGGACCAGCACACCACGCGCACCTTCGAAATCCCCGCCTGCGGCAGCCTGCTGCTGGCCGACCGGACCGCCGAGCACCAGGAGCTTTTCGAAGAAGGCAAAGAGGCGGAGTTCTTTGCTTCCTGTGAAGAGCTGCTCGAAAAGGTGAGATTTTATGGCGCTCATGAACCTGCCAGGGAGCAGATTGCCAAAGCCGGCTATGCAAGGTGCATCCGGGGAGAGTATGACTACGTGCACCGCCTCCGGGCTGTGCTCGATTCTGTACAGCATTTCTAGTCTAGGCTCAAGCGTGGCGCAGGCTGTCAAGCCTGCTGAGCCGAGATTCATCTCGGCTTTCTTCTCTTTTCCGGGAGATTCTTCCCCATCCGCAACCACTAATGAGTCATGGATCAACTGCGCCGTCGCCTTCCCCACGTATGGGCGGAAGGCAAGGGCCTGTTTGTCACGTGGCATCTCTACGGGAGCCTGCCACACGCGCTCTACCCGCCGCCAAACCAACAGAATGCGGGACAAGCCTTTGTCTGGATGGACCGATATCTC
>Ga0116222_1000269_pt1 | contig 34980 bp, 32 predicted proteins | sample Sb_taG_12_FD_88963 | JGI IMG/M metagenome (GOLD analysis project Ga0116222, IMG submission 88963) | Peat soil microbial communities from Weissenstadt, Germany - Sb_50d_9_AC metaG | ecosystem: Environmental > Terrestrial > Soil > Wetlands > Peat | place: Germany: Weissenstadt | collected 2010-09-21
CAGACAAGGGCGACAGCTCGCCGGGCCGGGCCCTGGCCAAGATCAAGTGCTGGGCGGTGCGTGGCCTGCATGCCGCCTGCGGCGGCGTTGTTCAGGGGCGGCTGAATGGCAGCTGGATCTCGAAGACCTGCTGGCTGACGTCGGCAGGATCGTCCACCATGCTGACCCAGACCTCGCGGCCTGGTCCGGCGGCGTGATAGCCGTGCTCGTCGGCCCAGCGGGCCAGATCGTGGTACACGAAGGGGAAGATGCTGGCAGCCGGGCCGTTGCGCACCGCCACGGCAGCCTCATCGACTTCGGGCAGGACGACGTACCTGGCCGGCGGAGGAAGTTCGGCTGGTGGTTCCGTCACTGGCAGGGCCAGGCTGACCACGAGGTCGTTGCCCGGCTCGCCCTCGTAGAAGATGACATACGGCCCGGCTTCCTGCACCAGTTCCCGGATCCGCAGCGCACTGAACTGCTCATCTAGGTGGTTGACAACCGGGACGATGTTCGCCGGGCCCAACGCCGGCGCCGCTGCGGTGATCACTACCGCGCCCATGGCTGGAAGCTTCTTCACCACGATGTCGTCTGCGGGCATAGCGCCCTCCCTTTCGATGTAGGCCAGACGTGCTTCGACTCCGAGCAGCTGGTTCTGCTGCGCTTGCAGTTCCTGTTCCAGCTGAGCCCGCCGCAGCATGAGCATGCCGCGCAGCTCGTCCAGGGTGATGCCGTTCAGAAGCTGCCTGACCTGGGCCAGCGTGAGCCCAAGCTCCTTCAGGGCGACAATCCGATTCAGCTGTCCCAGCTGCTCCGCCGAGTAGCCGCGGTAGCCGGTGTCCGGGTCGACCTTCGCCGGACGCAGCAGCCCGATCTCGTCGTAGTGCCTGAGCGCGCGAACGGAGACCGTGCCGAGCCGGGCGAACTCGCCGATGCTGAACATGGGACAACTGTGCACCCCTCACGCGGCGTGAGAGTCAAGGCCATTCCTGAGGATCCGGGGACAGTGCGCGGGCTGCGGTGCCAGGGAACTATTCAGGACATCTGTGCACCCCGGGCGGTCCGGGGTGATTTAGTGAGCCTCAACGTCTGGTGAATGGAGTCGCCAATGGGCGAGCGGCATGGCGCAAGGCGGGGACGAATCTGGCGGCAAGCAGCGGTCGCGGCGGGTGCAGCGGTGCTGGTCGCCGTCGGCGCGCCACTGATCGGGCTCGCGCCGGCCGGGGCAGTGCCGCAGGCCTATCTGGGCTCGGACGGGCGGATCGCCTATGTCCACAAGGGCGATATCTACTCGCTCGAGTTCAAGCCAGTGAAGCCGTTCGCGTTCGACCGCAGGCGACTGACCTGGACCGGTCACGTGTCCGGGCCGCGCTGGTCGCCGAACGGGGCGCACCTGGCATACCTGTACCGAGGCAACCTGTGGATCATGAATGCCAATGGCAGCCACAAGACCCAGATCACCAGGTCGGCGCCTGCCTTCACCGATAGCAGGCCGACCTGGTCGCCCAACGGGCGTTACCTGGCCTTCGTCAGGACCAGGCGGCAACGTAGCTACGGCTACCTGATCAGGTACGACACGGTGCGCCATCAGTTCGCCACGTTCACGACCGCGGTGAACGGCCACCTGACCAGCGTGTCGGCCCTGCCGTCGGCCGTTGCCTGGACCTGGGCGCTGAACGCCGCTAATCACCGCGAATCCCTGATCGCCTTCCAGGGTGCCGCTCTGCAGTGTCCCAAACCGTACAAATACTGCCTGGACACGCTCGGATTCGCGCATCAGGGCCAGTACAGCGGTGGCACGGTCAGCCCGGAGGGGAGCAGCGGCACTACCAGGCTGAGCGATCCGGACTGGAATGCGGTCTCGCCGACGTCGCCCAAGCCATTCCCCGCGGTCAACCTGCTTACCACGGTCCTGGACTGCGCTACCTCGCCGTGCACCGCCGGGCTCAGCCTGACGATCGGCGGTGCCGTGCAGCAGATCCCCGGCACGCCAGCTTACGAGGGGGTGTTCGCTCCGGGCGCCACCCCCACCGGGGGCTACATCGCCTACGTCGAGAACCTCGCCACCGGGGGATCGTATATTTACCTCGCGGGGATCCCGTTCATCCTCAACGACTGGCACCCGATCCCGCTCACGGCAGGCAGCGAGCCCGACTGGCAGCCCACCGCGCCGTTTCCCGGCTAGCTGACGCGACGAAGGGAATTACTGGTCTTCTGGGTTGCTCGGCGCATTGGATCTGGCTTCCCGTCAGCTACCTGCAGTGTTATGGCTCCCGGAGCTGGAGATCTTGCACGACCAGGTCCGGTCGCCTCGTGCGCCGCTCACCGTGCTCGGCATGTCCCGGGGCAGCGAGGCGGCGATGCTTACCGCGATCCACTGAGGCATCCGCGTCCAGGGGGTGGTGGCGACGGTTCCTGGGAACGTCGTGGCTGGCAGCTGGCCGCCGGGCGGGCCAGCGTGGCTCCTCGACGGCCGGCCACTGCCGTTCGCGGACCACTCCGGCCCAGATTTGCGAGGATCCAGATGCCCTCATCCCAGCCGAATTGGTTCCCGGACCGATCCTTCTGGTTAGCGCAGGGGCGGATCAAGTGTGGCCGTCGGCAGGCATGGCAAGGGCAGTGTCGAGGCGCCTGCATGAGCACGGCGACCCATACGGCCACACGATCCTGGAGTACCCCGACGCCGGCCACTCCCTCGGATACCTGCTCCCGCACCTACCCCCGGCCTGCTGCCGCAGGAGATCACCGACGAACCCCCGGACCAGGCGGCGCGCGCCGACGCGTGGCCGAGGACGGTCGAGTTCATCCGGCAACTGGGCGCCAGAGTGAACGGATGAGGCTCGATCGGGCCCGGCGAACCGGCTGGCTACGTGCCCATCAGCCTGGCTGTCCGGCGGGACATCTCCTGCGGCGACACGTCCTCGATGTGCTGGCTCATCATCCACTGCTGGCCGAACGGATCGCGCAGCCGTCCGCCGCGCTCTCCATAGAACTGGTTCTCAAGCGGGTACATCACCTCGGCTCCGGCGCCGACCGCCCGTTGCCACGCGGCGTCCACGTCCGCCCAGTACAGGCACATCACGCAGCTGACCATGCCGCCCAGCCGCTCGGGTGACCTGACGGGCCCGTCCGTGGCGTCCTCGGTGATCATCACCACCGAGTCCCCGATCTTGATCTCAGCGTGGATCAGCTTGCCGTCCGGTGCGGTGAACCGGTCACCCAGCTCCTTCGCTCCGAATGCCCGCCGATAGAAGTCGATCGCCCCGGCGCCGTCGCGGACGACCAGCCGAGGAGTGACGCTGTGCAGGTGCTCAGGAACCGGGCTTACCGAACCTGTCTCCGATGCGCTCACTGGACCTCCTCCGCGCCGGTTGCCAGGCTGATGACGTCACCCTATTCCTGGACCCGACCTGGCCAGCCCGGACCTGCCGACCTGCGGCCTTAGAGACTCGTCGGCCAGGTGTGGACCGGCTCGTTGGTGTGCATGTGCTCGATGTAACGCTGGGTCATCAGTCGGAGCGATTCCGCCCGGTCGGCGCCTTTTTCGCTGAGCGCTTCGACCATGCCGATCTGCCAGGCGGCGCCGGTCTGGCCGGTCAGGCAGCGCTGCTCGATGATGCCAAGCAGGCGGTCAGCGTGAACCGGATGCACACCCCAGCGGTGCAGGCCGTCTCGAGCGAGCGGCAGCAGGCGGCGGAGCACGAGCTCGTCAGTCGGCGCTTCACCCAGACCGGGCCAGTAGAGATTGGCCCCCATGCCGTGGCGCGCTGCCGTGTGCAGATTCTCTTCCGCCGTCGCGAAGGACATCTGGGTCCAGATCGGACGCTCCGCCTCGGCCAGGGCCCGGACCAGTCCGTAGTAGAACGCCGCATTGGCCATGATGTCCGCGACAGACGGGCCGGCCGGGAGCACCCGGTTCTCCACCCGCAGGTGCGGCTTGCCGTCCGCGACGGCGTAGACGGGTCGGTTCCAGCGGTAGATCGTTCCGTTGTGCAGGCTCATCTCCGCGAGCTGCGGACTGCCGCCACGATCAAGTACCGCGAGCGGATCCTCCTCTTCGCAGATCGGCAGCAATGCCGGGAAGTATCGCAGGTTCTCCTCGAAGAGGTCGAACACCGAGGTGATCCAGCGCTCCCCGAACCACACTCGTGGTCGCACGCCCTGCTGTTTCAGCTCGTCTGGGCGGGTGTCCGTGGCCTGCTCGAACAACGTGATCCTGGTTTCGTGCCACAGCTGTCTGCCGAACAGGAACGGGGAGTTGGCCGCGATCGCGACCTGCACGGCGGCGATCGCCTGGGCAGCATTCCAGTAGCTCGCGAAGGCATCCGGGCTGACCTGGGCATGAAGCTGCACGCTGGTGCAAGCGGCTTCGGGAGTGATGCTGTCCGCGTGGGTAAGCAACTGCTCAGCGCCGTCGATCGCGATCCGCATATCTTCCCCGCGTGCCGCGAAGATCTGCTCGTTGAGCACCCGGTAGCGCGCGTTTGCCGACATGGTGCCCAGGTGCACGTCCTGTTGCCGCAGCGTCGGCAAGATGCCGATCATGACGAGCCGACTGCCGGTGCTGTGGGCCCTGGCGTCGCCCGCATTGAGACTGCCCCTGATCTGGAGCTCCAGATCCGCGATCGCGTCGCCATCAAGCTGCTGCGGCGGAACGTTGATCTCGAGATTGAACTGCCCGACCTCGGTTGCCCAGGCCGGATCCGCGATGGCATCAAGCACGTCCGCGTTACGCATGGACGGCGCACCATCGGAGTCGACCAGGTTCAGCTCGATCTCCTGGCCCACCTGCGCCGGGCCGACTTCGAACGCGTGCTCGCCCAGCATCCGGGCGAACACATCCAGCGAGCGCCTGACCTTGTCCCGGTACATGCGCCTGTCCGCGCCGCTGAACGTCATCGGCGCAATGTCACGACCCATGGTGCCTCGCTCAGCACGTGGGGGAGGTTCACCCCGCTACCAACCTCACCTACACACTCGCACGTCACCCGGACCCTGCGCCACCACTGCCGTCCCGGCACGCGGCAGGCGCTATCCTCGGGACCCGCCGAATGCGGTGCGGCACCTCCGGGGAGGAGGTCAGAACAGGCCGGCCCGCAGTGCGGTCACCCGGTTGACGGCCGCGTTGAACGCGTTCGGGTCCAGCTGTCCGCTGGTCAGGGCGTTGGCCAGAGCGGTAACCGTGGCTTCGCCCTGCGTGACATCACGCGCGGAGCACAAGATCAGGTCCATGCCGGCGCCCGCGGCGGCGACCGCGCGCTGACCGGTCGTGCCGAACGCGTTCAGCGCCCCCGCCTCCAGGGCGTCGGTGACGGTGACGCCGGTGAAGCCGTTCCGGCCGCGCAGCTCCTGGCCGATGACGGTAGGCGACAGTCCGGCCGGGAGCTTGGCGTCCAGCGCTGGGTAGATCGCCCAGGACACCATCACAAGCTTGACGCCCGCGGTGATGGCAGCCGGGTATGGCACCTCGTCAATGGTGTGCAGCTGGGTCAGTGACACTTTCAGCGTGACCGGCCCGTTGTCCGTGTTCTGGCTTCTGGTCGCCGATCCCAGACCGGGGAAGTGCTTGGCGGTGGCCGCCACCCCGGTCTGTTGCTGGGCAGTGATGAACGCCTGGCCCAGAGTCGATACGACGGCGGGATCGTGACTGTACGAGCGCTGGTACTGGTCGATGAAGTTGCCTGATTTGTAATAGACGTCAAGCACCGGCGCGAGATTGACATTCATGCCGACGCCCGCGAGGTTCTGCCCGGCCCCGGTGCCTGCCGCGGTCGCCGCCGCCACCGGGTCCGAAGACTGGCCGATCTGCTTCTCCGACAGCACAGGCTCACCGGGCAGGCGCCGGACCAGCCCGCCTTCCTGGTCGGTCATCAGCAGCAACGGCACCTGGATCGGGCTTTGTGCCTGCGCCTGCCGCAGCTGTGTGATCACGCCCGCGATCTGGGATTCGCTGGAGATGTTCTCGCCGAAGAAGATGACACCAGCCACCTGGCCGCTGGTGATGTCCGTGAAAAGACTCGCCGGCGGCGTCAGGCCGGGATAGGAGCCGATCACTCGCTGCCCGGCTAGCTGCAGGTTGGTCAGACCGGCCGGCCGGCGCACACCCGGCTGCCGGGAGCATGCCACGGCGGCCTGCGCGCTAGCGGTTCGGGCGGACACGCCGCCGATGAGGAGGATCGCGAAGCCGCCGAGCGTCTGCCGACGGCTCAATCCGCCGTGCGGCCGGTCGGCTGGTGCAGGCAAAGACATCGAGGTCTCCTTCTCTTTTGCACCGCTTTCGGTCAGCCCGGCGCGATTTCTCTGGCAATTATTGGAAATGATTTCTGCGGCAATTCTCTGGCAATAATTGACCGGCCGCAAGATGTATTTCGGTGAACATTCAGTCCCGGCGCATCGCCTGGGACAGGCCATTTAGCTGCTGCCCGGCTCGTCGGCGAGGTACGGCGGCGCGGGTTCGTACTGGATGTACCGGCGGACGGCGCGTGCGTGATCGCGGCCGTGCAGGCGGCCGACGAGCCAGAGCGCCATGTCGATTCCGGCGGAGATGCCCTGACTGGTGACCAGGTTGCCGTCGACGACGTATCGGGCGTCGCGGACCACGGTGATATCACCGCGCGCCTGGAGGGTGTCTTCGAAGCCGTGGTGGGTGGCGACCCTGCGACCGCGCGCCGGGCCCGCCTCGTGCAGGAGCAGTGCGCCAGTGCAGACACTGGTGGTCCAGCTGGCGGCGGCGGAGGTTTTGCGGATCCAGTCGGTGATCGCGGGGTTGGATACCTCGCGGCGGGTGCCGATGCCACCGGGCACCAGAAGCACATCCAGCGGCGGATGGTCGTCCAGCGTGTGGTCAGGCAGAACCCGCATGCCCTTGCTGCAACGGATGGCAGCGGGGCGTTCGGCGAGGAGTAGCACGGTGTCGGCATCGTCTCGCAGCATGCCCGAGGCAGTGAACACCTCCCAGGGACCGGTGAAGTCCAGTTCCTCGGCCCCGTCGAAGATCAGCAACCCGTAGGTGGTCACGCGTACTCCCTGGCAGACCGGTAGTCCGATGGTGCGACGCTGGCATTGCGGTGGAATGAGCGGCGCAGCGTCTCGACGGTGCCGAAGCCGTACCGTCGCGCGATGGTCTCGACCGGATCGTCTGTCTCGGTGAGTGCGCGTTGCGCTGCCTCGATGCGTGCGCGCTGCACGTAGGCACCGGGCGGCGTGCCGACTTCGGCGGTGAACCTGCGTTGCAGGTGGCATGGGCTCAGCCCGGCACGCCCGGCTAGGTCGGCGATGCCGTGCCGGCCGCCGGGATCAGCGTGGAACGCGGACAGCACGGCACGGATCTGGTCGGTTCGTGGCTGCGCCGACCACAGCGGGACGCTGGTCGTGCGGGCCGGCGCGATCAAGTGGCCGGAAACCATCGAAGATCACGAAGACGATGCGGCCCTGGTGCACGCATTCACCCTGCGGCCCGCAAGGCTATGGCGTCAACGACACCGATCCCACAATTCACGCCACGCCGAGAGCGACCTCGCGCGAAGCGGGGGCATGCTCCGCGAGCGGTCCAGCGGACGCTGAGCGCGGGCCGTACTCCTTGGTAGGGGGCGGCGCCAGTAACGATGCTGCGCCAGGCCTGCGGGGTGAGTGCGTAGTTGGTGACAGCGCTTGAGGAGAACCATCGCCAGCTGGCCGGGCGCAGCACAGTCGCGAGCGATGCGGTCGCGAGCGGGAAGGCGGTGCGGAGGTCGCCGCGCAGCGGTGTCAGCTCCTCGACACTGCGGTGGTAGCTCCCCGATGGTGGGCTGCTGCCATCAGCTCGGCAGTCACTGCTCCGTCGCGTGTGACGATGCTGAGCGGCACCAAGCACAGCCAGCAGCAGCTGGTGGGTGGCCGTCCCGGCGCATCCTGGCAGGCCGCCGCTGCAGGCAGGACGGCCGAGGGCAGCGTCCCACCCTGGTCTGGCTGGCGATGCGGGTACTCGGTCCTTGCCGCTTCGCCACGCCCCACGGCCCACGATCACGAACTGGCGACCGCCGAACGCCGTCTTTTCGGCGCCGACCTGTGCCTGGACGTTCGGGTATTGCCCCATCGATCCTGCGCGAAGCGGTAAGCGTAGAGGATGATCAGCAGGCCGATGTTCAGTGCCGCCAGGAGCCGACCGGCGTGCGCCGGTGCCAGGCGCACGGCGCCGTAGATCGCTGCCAGCAGCAACGCGAAGACCAGCGTGACGACAATGCCAGACGCTGCTCGAGTAGGCCAGTCGAAGGGGGGCTGGTGGCCCGGGTGGTGGTGGGCCCGGTGCTTTTCTGCGTTGCTGCGCGCCTGCTGGGTGTCGATCAGATCCCAGGTCAGGTAAGCGGCAAAGATGCAAAGCAGGAGTCCGGTCAGCCAGCTCTCGGACGGGAGCGGCCCAGGCGACCGGCTCGTGGTTGGCAATTTCAGGGTCAGCCCCATCGTGAAGTACATTCCGACGATGACGATCTCGACCATGAACTGGACGAATCGCATACTGCGGAACTGGATGTCCCCGATCGAGCGGTGTATCCGTTCGTCGTCCGCCATCACCGCCCGGTTCTTGTGCAGGCCGATCCAGCTCAGCACGATGACGGCCAGGATGAGTGCCAGAGCCGACCAGTCGGCCGTTGAGATCTGGTGCAGCTTCGCTCCGCTGACCCGCATGGCCAGGTCACCGACGGGTACCGCGTAGAGCAGGTCGATGAAACTCAGCTGGTCCACAGCAGGACCGCCTGCCGCGCCGCACGGCACCATGGGCTCAACGCCTCGGACACGGCCGCAGCCTACAGCGCGATTGAGCCAGCCCGCTGGCCGGTCACTGTCAGCCATGACTTCTTCGCTGGCCGTCGGCGCGGGGCGCTGCGTCGATCCGCGTGGACCAGGTTCGGACCGATCTGCGAGGGTGGACCGGTGACTTCTGCGGAGTGGCACAGCCGCGTGGTGATCGTCGGCGGCGGCATCGCCGGGCTCGCCGCGGCGTTCTTCCTGCGTGGTCGGGGAGCGGCGGTGACCGTGCTGGAAGGTTCGCCACGGCTCGGCGGCAAGCTGGCCACCTCAGAAGTGGCCGGGATCGCGGTCGACGAGGGCGCCGAGGCGCTGCTGACCCGCCGCGCCGAAGGAGTTGACCTGATCGCCGCGGTCGGCTTGGCCGATCGGCTGGTGGATCCGGGGACCACGACCGCCCGGATCTGGACTCGCGGTCAGTTCCGGGCGCTTCCGAGACACCAGTTCATGGGCGTGCCCGCCGACCTGGACGAGCTCGAACGCTCGGCGATCCTCTCGCCGGCCGGGCTGGCCCGGGCGCGCCAGGACGCGGAACTTCCGGCTACCCCGAGACCAGGCGACGTGCCGGTCAGCGAGTATGTCGGGGCCAGGTTCGGCCCTGAGCTCGTTGACCGCCTGGTCGATCCGCTGCTCGGCGGTGTCTATGCTGGCCGATCCGATCAGCTGTCCTTCGAGGCGACGCTGCCTGGCCTGGCTCAGGCGTCGCGGCAGCGCGCTTGTTTGGCCGACGCTGCCCGTGAGGTGCTGAGCCAGCCGACCCGGCCGACGACCACGGGTCGGCCGCCGGATCGGCCTGCCAACCCGGATCGGACTGCCGACCCGGTTCCGCCCGGGCCGGCTGCTGCCAATCGAGATCCGGGCACACCAACGGCGGGCGACGCGGCGGCCTCGTCAGCGCCGGTATTCACCACCTTGGCCGACGGCCTCGGCACACTGCCACCGGCACTGGCCAGCGCTAGCGGCGCCGAAGTGCGGACTGGCGCGATGGTCCGTGAGCTGGCCCGCACCGCTGACGGCTGGCGGCTGACCGTCGGCTCGGCCCGGGCGCCGGAATGGATCGACGCTGATGCCGTCATCCTGGCGCTGCCTGCCCGCCCGGCCAGCCGGCTGATCGCCGGGATCGCCGGGGCTGATGCGGCGGTGGCGGCGGCGGCACTGCGCGAGATCGGCTACGCGAGCATGGCGATCGTCACCCTCGCCTATCCGGCGTCCGCCTTCCCCGAGCCGATCACCGGCGGCGGCTACCTGGTGCCCGCCGTGGACGGGCGACCGGTAAAGGCCGTCACGTTCAGCACGGTCAAATGGCCGCATCTCGCCAGGACTCCTGGTGCGGTGGACCGGCAGCCTGCTCGGCCGCGCCAGCTAGCAGGCGGCTCCGACCAGCCGCTGCACGTGGTGCGCTGCTCGCTCGGCCGGGTGGGCGAGGAGACCGTGCTGCAACGCGACGATCGCGACCTCGCCGCGCTCGCGGCCGCCGACCTGGCGGCGGCGACCGGTGTCACCGGACCCGCGGTCGACAGCAGGGTCAGCCGGTGGGGCGGCGGCCTGCCCCAGTACACCGTCGGGCACTTGGACCGGGTCCGCCGGATCCGCGACGGGGTCGGGGCACTGCCCGGGCTCGCGGTCTGCGGAGCCGCCTACGACGGTATCGGTATCCCGGCCTGCATTGGATCGGCCCGGCTGGCGGCCGACCGGCTGCTGGCTTACCTTGAAACCCGCGCCACCGCCGGCCAGGCGCCGGCCCGCTGAGGCGCCGCCGACTAAGTGGTGCGATCTAACAGCCGGGAGGAACGCCGTGATCAAGCTTGACCGCAGGGACTCGGTCTGGATCCTGACCATGTCCAGCGGCGAGAACCGCTTCCACCGCGAGTCGCTCGACGTGCTGCACCACGCACTCGACACGGTCGAGGCCTCCGACTCACCGGCCGCTCTGGTGACCACCGGCGAAGGCAAGTTCTACTCAAACGGCTACGACCTCGACGCACTGGCAGCCGCGCCCGACGAGGTTGGCGCGATCACGTCCGACCTGCACCGGCTGCTCGGCAGGATGCTCGCACTGTCGGTGATGACCGTCGCGGCCTGCAACGGCCACGCGTTCGGGGCCGGCGCGCAGCTCGCCATCGCCCACGATTTCGTGATCATGCGCGCGGACCGCGGTTACTGGTGCCTGCCGGAGGCTGACCTCGGTCTCCCACTGACGCCGGAGATGTTCGCCATCATCTCGGCCAAGCTGCCGAGACGGACGGCACACGAGGCGATCACCACGGCCCGGCGGTACGGCGGAGCGGACGCCGTGGCGGCCGGCATCGCGCACCGTGCGGTCGGGGCTGACCGGGTGCTCGCCGACGCGATCACGCTCGCCGCGGAACTGGCGGGCCGGGATCGCCGCACGCTGGCCGAGCACAAGCGGCTGCTTTACGGCGAGGCGACCAGGCTCTGCGGTGCCGGGATTCCGGCAGATACGGGAGAATGACCAGATGGCAGAACATGACGATGACCAGCGGCCGAAGGCGCGCGACCTGAACCTGCTCATCCGTTACACCATGTGGTCGGTTTTCCGGGTGAACGACCGGGCGGCCGTGGATCTGGCCAGCCGGGAAGCGCTGGCCACCGAAATCACCGAACTGTGCGAGCAGGCCGCGGGCAAGGAGGTGGTCACCAGGGGCTGCTACGACCTGCAGGGGATGCGGTCCGATGCGGACTTCATGTTCTGGTGGATCGCGCCGTCCAGTGATGACCTCCAGGAGATGTACGCCAGGTTCCGGCGGACCAGGATCGGCCGGGCCAGCGAGCCGGTCTGGTCCGCGATGGCGCTGCACCGGCCGGCCGAGTTCAACAAGAGTCACGTGCCCGCGTTTCTGGCCGGCGAGGAGCCGCGGAATTACGTCAGCGTCTATCCGTTCGTCCGGTCCTACGAGTGGTATCTGCTCGATGATGGCGAGCGGCGGGCGATGCTAGCCGAGCACGGCCAGATGGCGCGCGAGTATCCGGATGTGCGGGCGAACACGGTGGCCTGCTTCGCGCTGAACGACTACGAATGGATGCTTGCCTTCGAAGCCGACGAACTGCACCGGATCGTGGACCTGATGCGGCATCTGCGCGGCGCGCGGGCGCGCCGGCACACCCGGGTGGAGATCCCGTTCTACACCGGCAGGCGCAAGCCGGTCAGCGAGCTTGTCGCCTCCCTGGCGTGAACGCAGGCCAAGCGCGGGGAACAGCCGTCTGCGCCTCCGACTCTGGTGCGGCCCTGGGCGCAGCGACCCAGGAAGGTCGTCGGTGACCGGGCCCGTCGTCCTGTTCGGCCGGGAGCGTTTCACCGCGGAGCTGGCCTGGACGCCTCCGGCGGCTGGACGACACCAGGGCAGCCCCGCGAGACCGGCGCTGGGAGTCCAGGCCAACCGGCGGATCGCTGCTGGGCGCGACGGTCGCGATCGTCGGCCTCGGCGCGATCGGCACCGCGCTCGCCCGGCGCCTAACTCCGTTCGGAACGCGGTTGCTCGGGGTTCGCGCGGATCCCGATCGCGGCGGGCCGGCCGAAGTCGAGCAGGTCGCCGGACCGGATCAGCTATTCGCCGTCGTGGCCCAGGCGGATGTCGTGGTCTGCTGCGTGATGTTCGACGGCAGCAACGCCGAGATGTTCGGCCAGGCCGCGTTCGCCGCCATGAAACCCGGCGCGATCTTCGTCAATGTGGCGCGCGGCAGCCTGGTCGATGAGTCCGCGTGCTCGCCACGCCGTACGTAGGCGGCCTCACCGAGGTGATGTTCCGCCGGACTGCCGCGGTGTTCGCTGCGAACCTGCTCCGCTGGGCGGCCGGCCAGCCGCCACGCTGGGCGGCGAATGCCCCGGCCCACCTGCCGCTCACGGCGCAGCTGACTGTTCCGGGCGGGACAACTAGCTGGCGCTCTGGTAGGCGTCGTCGAGCCAGCGCCGCAGCTGGTCGTCGACCTCGGTCACTGACTGAACCCGGACGCGATGGGTGAATAGAGCGTTGAACCCGGCTGCCGATTCCAGCCGCGCGGCTGGCTCGGTTTCCGAGCGCAGGATGAGGCCGACGTCGATCCGGGTCGCGGTGCTTGGCTGGATCATCGCGAACTGCTTGTTCCGGCGCAAGCTGAGGTAGCCCTTCTTCGGCACCAGGCTGATGTCGGCGCCGAAGCCGGTGATTATGCAGATCAGCTCGTCGTGAACGGGGCGGAGCCCGGCCTTCCGGCCGGTGTAGAGACTGGCTACGAATCTGTAGTGGTGTCACGTCCAGGTCAGCCGGCGCGGGCCGACCTGGACGTCATGATCAGACGTGGTCGAACCGGTCGAGGTTCATCACCTTGTCCCACGCCGCGGCGAAGTCGTTCACGAACTTCTCCTTCGCGTCATCGCTCGCGTAGACCTCCGCGAGCGCGCGCAGCTCGGAGTTCGACCCGAAGACGAGGTCGACACGGCTGCCGGTCCACTTGACCTCGCCCGTGGCGGCGTCGCGGCCCTCGAACGTGTTCGCGTCCTGCGACGTCGCCTTCCACGTCGTGCCCAGGTCGAGCAGGTTGACGAAGAAGTCGTTGGTCAGGGACCCGGGGGTCGTGGTGAAGACGCCGAGCGGCGACCGCTGGTAGTTCGCGCCCAGGACGCGGAGGCCACCGACGAGGACCGTCAGCTCGGGGGCGCTCAGGGTCAGCAGGTTCGCCCGGTCGATCAGCAGGTACTCAGCCGGCAGCCGGTTGCCCTTCCCGAGGTAGTTGCGGAACCCGTCGGCGGCCGGCTCGAGCGCGGCGAACGACTCCACGTCGGTCTGCTCCTGCGACGCGTCCGCGCGGCCCGGCGTGAAGGGGACCTCGACGTCGAAGCCGGCCTCCCTGGCGGCCTGCTCGACGGCCGCACCACCAGCGAGCACGATCAGGTCGGCGAGCGAGACCTGCTTGCCGCCGGTCTGGGCGGCGTTGAAGGCCTCCTGGATCCCCTCCAGGGTGCGCAGCACCGTCGCCAGCTGGTCGGGGTCGTTGACCTCCCACCCGCTCTGCGGCTCGAGGCGGATGCGCGCGCCGTTGGCGCCGCCGCGCTTGTCGCTGCCACGGAAGGACGAGGCTGCCGCCCACGCGGTGGACACCAGCTGGGACACCGGCAGGCCCGAGGCGAGGATCTGGCCCTTGAGGGAGGGGATGTCCGCAGCGTCGATGAGCTCGTGCGTCACCGCGGGGATGGGGTCCTGCCACAGCAGCGTCTCGGTCGGGACCTCCGGGCCGAGGTAGCGCACGACCGGGCCCATGTCGCGGTGGGTCAGCTTGAACCAGGCCCGGGCGAAAGCGTCCGCGAACTCGGCCGGGTTCTCGAGGAAGCGCCGCGAGATCCGCTGGTAGACCGGGTCCATGCGGAGCGAGAGGTCGGTCGTCAGCATCGTCGGGGGGTGGCTCTTCGACGGGTCGTGGGCGTCGGGGACGGTACCCGCCCCGGCGCCGTCCTTCGGCTTCCACTGGTACGCGCCGGCGGGGCTCTTGGTCAGCTCCCACTCGTAGCCGTACAGGGTCTCGAGGAAGCTGTTGTCCCACGTCACCGGGGTAGGCGTCCAGGTAACCTCGAGACCGCTGGTGATCGTGTCGCCGCCCTTGCCGGTGCCGTAGGTGCTCTTCCAGCCGAGGCCCTGCTGCTCGAGCGGGGCGGCCTCTGGGTCGGGGCCGACGTTCTCCGCCGGGCCCGCACCGTGGGTCTTGCCGAAGGTGTGACCGCCGGCGATCAGGGCGACCGTCTCCTCGTCGTTCATCGCCATCCGGCGGAACGTCTCACGGATATCGCGGGCCGCGGCCAGCGGGTCCGGGTTGCCGTTCGGGCCCTCCGGGTTGACGTAGATGAGGCCCATCTGGACGGCGCCGAGGGGGTTCTCGAGCTCCCGGTCGCCGGTGTAGCGCTCGTCCCCGAGCCAGGTGGTCTCAGGACCCCAGTAGACGTCCTCATCCGGCTCCCACACGTCCGCGCGGCCACCGCCGAAGCCGAAGGTCTTGAAGCCCATCGACTCCAGGGCGACGTTGCCGGCGAGGATCATGAGGTCGGCCCACGAGAGCTTCTGGCCGTACTTCTTCTTGACCGGCCACAGCAGCCGGCGAGCCTTGTCGAGGCTGACGTTGTCCGGCCAGCTGTTGAGCGGCGCGAAGCGCTGCTGGCCGCAGCCCGCGCCACCGCGGCCGTCGCTGATCCGGTAGGTACCCGCGCTGTGCCACGCCATCCGGATCATCAGCGGGCCGTAGTTGCCGAAGTCGGCCGGCCACCAGTCCTGCGAGGTCGTCAGCACCTCCGCGATGTCCCGCTTCACGGCCGCGAGGTCAAGGGTCTTGAACGCCTCGGCGTAGCTGAACTCCTCGCCGAGCGGGTTGGCCACGGCTGGGTTCTTGGCGAGGATCTTCAGGTTGAGCCGGTCCGGCCACCACTGGCGGTTTCCGCCGCCCTGAGTCGGGTGCGGGGCGCGCCCGTGCGCGACCGGACAGCCACCTCCGCCCTCCGTCTTCGCGTCTACGACGATTGCATCATGATTCTCAGACATGGGAATCCTTCCGGACTAGGCGGATCACAGTGCCCAGGAACTGCGGGCGGTGGAACAGTCAGGGCACAGGCCCCAGTAGATGACCTCGGCCTCGCCGATCGAGAAGCCGTGGTCGTCGGACGCGGTCAGGCAGGGCGCCTCGCCGACCGCGCAGTCGACGTCAGCGACGACACCGCACGACCGGCACACGACGTGGTGGTGGTTGTCCCCGACGCGTCCCTCGAACCGGGCCGGGCTGCCGGCCGGTTCGATGCGGCGTACGAGCCCCGCCCCGGTGAGCGCGTGGAGGGCCTCATACACGGCTTGAAGGGAGACATGGCCTACCCGATCGCGCACCCCGGAGGCGATCGCCTCGACGCCGAGGTGGTCACCGTCCCGGACGGTCTCGAGCAGGGCGACGCGGGCCGCCGTCACCCGCAGGCCGGCACCGCGCAGCTCCTCGGCGGTGGTCGGAGTCTGGGATGCGGTCATGGTGCCAAACTTACCTTCCTAAACACGAGCGATGTAAGACAACGAGTGGTTCAAGTTTAGTGCCGCGTCAGGAACGTTTGCCCCGTTGTGGCGTGACGCGCCGTCCGGATGGTGGTCTTGGGGGCACGTACTTCACACTGCACCTCCGTTCTCACTGCTATGACCAGCGGCCATCCCACCTCGACATCGCTCCGGCGCAGGTATGGAGGATGATCCGTCTCGGGTCCTGGACTAATCGCCCTTGCGCAGGAAATCCTGCAGCTTGGGCAGCGGCCACGCGTTGATCACGTCGTCGGCGGTGACCCAGCCGCGCTGCGCAGTCCCGACGCCGTACCTCAGGAAGTCCAGATGGCCGGTGGAATGCGAGTCGGTGCTGATCGCGAACTTCACCCCCGCATCCCTGGCCGCCTTGATGTGGTCCGACGGCAGGTCGAGCCGCTCTGGATGGGAGTTGATCTCCAGCGCGGTGCCGGTCGCCGCGCACACGCGGAACAACTCGGCGAAGTCGACGTCGATCGACGGCCGCTTGCCGATCCGGCGCGCGGTCGGGTGCCCGATGATGTTCACCCGCGGGTTCTCGCAGGCCCGGATGAACCGGCGGGTCATCTCGGCCCGCGGCTGGTCGAAGTGCGAGTGCACCGATGCCACGCAGACGTCGAAGCCGGCCAGGACATCCTCCGGCCAGTCGACCGTGCCATCCGCGGCGATGTTCAGCTCGGTGCCGTGCAGCAAGGTCATCGGGCGGCCGCCGTCCGCGGCCAGCCGCGACTGGAGGTGATGTAGCTGCTCGCGCTGTTCCAGCATCTTCTCGATCGTCATTCGCTGCATAAATAGGTTCGGCGCATGGTCGGTCACCGCGAAGTACTGATAGCCGCGGGCCCGTCCCGTGGCCACCATGTCGTCAAGCGAGGCGACACCGTCGGTCAGATTGGTGTGCGTATGCAGATCGCCCCGGATGTCGGTGACCTCGACTGGCACCGGCAGCTCTCCGCGCAGGGCGGCCCGCACCTCGCCAGTGTCCTCGCGCATTGGCGGCGGGACCCACGCCATGCCGAGCCTGGCGTAGACCTCCTCCTCGGTGCCGCTGGCGAGCAGCTCACCGCTCTCGGCATCGAACAGGCCGTACTCGGAGAGCTTGAGTTTCTTGCGGACCGCGATCTCGCGGACCGCGACGTTGTGTGCCTGCGAGCCGGTGAAGTACTGGAGGGCCGCACCCCAGCAGTCCGGCTGAATCACCCGCAGGTCGACCTGAATGGTCTCGGCGCCTCCGCCGGATCCGGTGCTGCCAGCCGCCGGATGCCCAACCCCGGTGGTGATCCGGATCGACGTCTTGGTGTCACCGCGCGCGACCACCTCGGTCACCCCGGGCAGAGCGACCAGGGCGGCCATCAGCGGCGCCGAGTCGCCAGCCGCCGCGAGGACGTCGATGTCACCGATCGTCTCGCGGAACCGGCGCAGCGAGCCCGCGTGCGCGCAGCGCACGCAGCCAGGTACGGCGGCGATCGCCGCGACGACCCGGGCAGCCGTGTCCGCCGCGACGTTCAGGGTGACCCGGTGCCCGACGCTGCGCAGCAGCCCGATCCCGTGCTTGAGCTTCTCCTCGCTTCTGGCACCGAAGCCCTTCAGATCGCGAAGCTGTCCCGCGTCGATCGCAGCGGCCAGCTCGCTCACCGAGCCGATGTGCAGATCGGTGTAAAGCTGGAAGGCACGCTTGGGGCCGAGGGCCGGGATCCGGGTCAGCTCGCGTACGCCGTCCGGGATGGTGGCGCGGAGTTCCTCTAGTGCCGCGATGGTGCCGGTCTGCTGGAACTCGGTGATCTTGTTGGCGATCGACGTGCCCACGCCGGGAATCTGCCGCAACTTCACGGCATCCAGCTGTCCGATGTCGTCGCTGTATCCAGCGACGGACTTCGCCGCCTTCTCGTAGTTGCGTGCCCGGAACGGATCGCCGCCGGAGATCTGGAGCAGGTCGGCGTACTCCTGCAGCAGCTCAGCTACTTCCTCATTGGCCTGTGCCATAACGGCATTCTGCCCTGGCAGTACCGCGCGGTTAGCCCCCAGCCGCCAGGGGAGCTAGGTCGCGGTACTGGGCTCTAGTCGGCGGTGGCGAGGGCCGCCTCGATCTCGGTTCGGTGACCGTCGGCATGCCGGGCGGCGATGACGGCCAGCCGGCGCACCCGGCCCTCGTCGGCGTCGAGCTGGCCCGGCTCAAGGCCAGCCACGAGGGAGATCAGGGCATCCCCGCTCGACCGCAGGTGAGCGGCGACGTGTTCGGCCGTGACCGGGCCAGCTTCGGCGGCGTGCTCGGCGTTGAGCTCGTCCACGATCTCCTCGTTGACCTGCACGGATCGTCCGGCGATGAGGTCGCCGATCCAGTCGGCCAGATACTCATAGGCGTGAGCGACGTGATCGGTGATGACGCCGACCGGCCTCGGATCGCCCTTGATCGGCACCGAGTGCCAGTCCCCGTCGGTGCAGTTCTGTGCGAATTGCAGCAGCCGCTGCCGCGCTTCATCGATGGCGCTCGCGTACTCAGCGGGACTCAGATCCTGCGTCATGGTCCGAGCCTAGTCATGAAACCAGGCCACCCGATCGCCCCCAGGCGTCGTCCAGACGCCGAGGTGGCCGGAACGAAGGCGATCACCGGGGCTGAGCCGAGCATCAGCGTCTCCTCGCTGGCTGTCATTAGGTGGCAGGGTCGAGCCGCAGGGCGCGGCAGTCATTCGTTCGGGCCTCAGAGTTGGTCGACGTTGACCACGATTGCTTCCTGGGTCGAGCGGGCGATCACGACCACAGCCTCGGTGTCGGCCGACCGGTTCTCCTCGCGGTGCCTGATGTGCGGTGGCACCCAGATGTAGTCGCCTGGCTGGGCCTCAAGGCGCTCCAGGTCCCCGGAGCCGGGATCACGGAACACGAACGCGGGGTGACCAGAGACGACATAGATGCCGGTCTCGGAGTCGCCGTGATGATGATCGCCTGAGGACACCCCGGGCCGGATTGTGGTTCGGCCCATCCACAGCGACTGGGCGCCGACCAGATCACCGGAGATAGCCGCCATCCGGACCATGCCCGAGGTCTGGGCTGTGGTGCCGGACAGGTCGTCAGCCCGGATCAGGACGAGTCGTTCGCAGCTGTCGCTCGACGTGCATGAGTCGGACCGCGTGCTGGAGTCGGACCGCGTGCTGGAGTCGGACCGCGTGCTGGAGTCGGACCGCGAGCCGGAGTCGGACCGCGAGCCGGAGTCAGAGTGCCCGCCATCCGGCCCGCCACCGTCAGTCATCCTCGGCCGACTCCAAACTCAGCGAGACTGAGTTGATACACCACCGCTGATCGGTCGGCACCCGGTAGCCCTCGCCCTCGAACACGTGCCCGAGGTGCGAGTCGCAGTTGGCGCATCTGACCTCGGTCCTGGTGCTGCCCAGCGAGCGGTCCTCCAGCAGCACAACCGCATCGCCGACCGTGGGCTGGTAGAAGCTCGGCCAGCCGCAGTGCGACTCGAACTTGGCATCCGAGCTGAACAGTTCGGCGCCGCAGGCCCGGCACCGGTAGACGCCACGCGTCTTGGTGTCGGTGTACTCGCCAGTGAACGGAGCCTCGGTGCCAGCCTGGCGCAGTACGTGGTACTCCTGCGGCGTCAGCCGTTGCCGCCATTCATCCTCGGACAGCTGCACATTTCCCATACCGCCGAGCCTACCTGTGCAGGCTGGGCCAGCTCATCGCAGCAGTCCGGCTGCCGCTGGGTCAGCCGCGCGCCGGCGGGATTGGTCCCTAGGCCGTGGCGCTGGACGAAGACTTGGTGAGCTTGGGCACCATGTCACCCTCCACGTCACCGGGGTTCAGATATCGGAACGCGATCGCGGCAACTGCGGCGGCCAGCGACTGCGCTATCAGGTAGATCCAGATGTTGGACCAGTTGAGCAGGCCCATCAGCATGGCGCCGAAGGTGATAGCCGGGTTGAACGCACCGCCGCTGACCCCGCCGACGGCGAACGCGCCGGCCGCCATGGTGAAGCCGATCGCCAGCCCGAAGAAATGGTTGTTCGGCTGGTCCTTGCTGGTAGCCACGTTGAGCACGACGTAGACGAGGGCGAACGTGAAGAAGAACTCGGCGAGCAGCACGGCGAAGATGGCGTGCCCGCCGCTGGTCGAGAGCGTGTGCACGCCGGGTGGGTTGACGACGAATCTCGCGAGCCAGGCGGCAATGAACGCTGCGACAAGCTGCGCGACCCAGTACGGGCCGACCTCCTTGAGCGGCAGCTTGCCGCGGAGGAATACCCCGAGCGTGACAGCCGGGTTGTAGTGCGCACCGGAGATGTGACCCCCGGCGTAGACAAGCACCATGAGGACCGCGCCGATCGCCAGCGGCGCGACCGAGGAGCCGCTCATGACCGCACAGCCGACGGTGAAGACAAGCCCGAAGGTCCCGATGAACTCGGTCACGTAATTGCGCATCATCACTCCCACCGCTATCAAGCGTGCGTCAACGGTACGATCACCGCTGATCCCGGCGGCAAGGATCATAGCGACGATGACTCAGAACGTCACATCGTAAGCCACCTCGGCGCCACTCGCCGAGCGTAGTTCGACCTCGGTCACATGACCGGCCGCCCGAACATCACCGAGCACCATGGCCAGTGCGGTCAGTTGTGCCTCCGGCCCGGTCACGACAAGCCGTGCCACTGGTGCCCGCATCGCCAGGCGCGCTTGGGATTTCGCCTTCCGAATAGCCCCGATCGCCGCCGACGCGGCGGCCAGTCCGGCGCCATCGGCCCGTTGCGCCTTTAGGGCGATGGCGCCGGTGCTGGCCGCCGCGCCGGAATCGCTGAACGAAAGAGCGGAGCAGAACTCATCAGGATCAGGCCAGGCTGCCCGGTGCACGGACCCCTCCTTCCACCACGACCACGCCTCCTCGGTCACGAACGGCAGAGTCGGCGCAAACAGCCGGATCAGCACGGAGAGCGCGGTTCGCAGCGCCGCCACCGCCGAGTCAGCGGCCCCGGCATTTCGCTCGGCGGCATAGGCACGAGGCTTGACCAGCTCAAGGTAGTCATCACAGAACAGCCAGAAGAATTGCTCGGTGAGCTCCAGCGCCAGGGCGTGATCATATGCCTCGAAGGCGTCCGTGCACTGCCGGACCAGGTCGGCCAGTCGGCCAAGCATGGCGAGGTCGAGCGGCTCGGTGATGGGTGCGTCCGGCTTGGCCGGCGGCGGCAGCCCGAGCACAAACCGAGTCGCGTTCAAGATCTTGATCGACAGCCGGCGCCCGACCTTCAGCTGTGCCAGGTCGGAGGCGGTGTCGACGCCGAGGCGTGCGCTGCCGGACCAGTAGCGGATGGCATCGGTCCCGTAGTCGTGCAGCAGATCGGTCGGCGTGGCCACATTGCCGGCCGATTTGGACATCTTCTTGCGGTCCGGGTCGAGAATCCAGCCGGAGATGGCGGCACACCGCCAGGGCAGCACTCCTTCCAGTACCTGCGACCGCAGCACGGTGTAGAACAGCCAGGTCCTGATGATCTCGTGTGCCTGCGGCCGCAGGTCCATCGGGAAGACCCGCTGGTACAGGTCGTCGTCGGTGCCCCAGTGGCCGGCGATCTGCGGGGTCAGCGAGGAGGTCGTCCAGGTGTCCATCACGTCCGGGTCGCCGGTGAATCCGCCGGGCAGATCCCGCTGCGCCTCGTCGAGGCCAGGCGGAGGATGGGCGGCCGGGTCGACCGGAAGCAGCTCGTCGGCCGGGGTGATGGGGGAGCCGTAGTCTGGACGGCCGTCCGCGGCGAGCGGATACCAGACCGGGATCGGCACGCCGAAGTACCGCTGTCGGCTGATCAGCCAGTCTCCGGTCAGCCCGTTCACCCAGTTCTCGTAGCGGGCCCGCATATGCGGCGGGTGCCAGGCGAGCTCGCGACCGCGATCGAGGAGCGTCTGGCGGAGCCGCGGGTCACCGCTGCCGTTGCGGATGTACCACTGCCGGGCGGTGATGATCTCCAGCGGCGCTTCGCCCTTCTCGTAGAACTTCACCGGGTGGGTCACCGGCTCGGGGTCGCCGCGCAGCTCACCGGACTCGCGCAGCAACTCCGACGCCCGGCTGCGAGCAGCCTTGGCGGTGAGTCCAGCCAGTTCGCTGTAGGCGGCGAGCCCGGTCGGCGAGGTGATCGGATCGGGCGCCGTGGCCAGGAGCCGGCCGTCTGGGCCGATCACCGGTCTGGTCTCCAGCTTCAGGTCGCGCCACCAGGTCACGTCGGTGGTGTCGCCGAACGTGCACACCATCGCGATGCCGGTGCCCTTGGCCGGGTCGGCCAGGTGGTGGGCGAGGATGGGGACGCTGACCCCGAACAGGGGGGTGCGCACCCTGCGGCCGAACAGGTCGCGGTACCGCTCGTCCTGCGGATGCGCCACGAGAGCGACGCAGGCAGGGAGCAACTCCGGCCTGGTCGTCGCGACCACTAGCTCGGTCGGCTCTGCCGGGTCGTGCTGGCCGGTCGGGTCGTGTGGGCCCGTCGGGTCGTGCGGGCCAGCCAGGTCGTGCTGGCCGGTCGGGTCGTGCGGGCCGGTCGGCTGCTGATCGATCGGGAAGGCGAGCCGCCAGTAGCGGCCGGCCATCTCCCGGTCCTCGATGTCGGCCTGGGAAATCGCTGTGCGGAAGGTCACATCCCACAGCACCGGGCCGAGCGCCTGGTAGGCGTCGCCGTCGGCCAGCGCGCGCAGGAACGCTCGCTGGGAAACGGCCGTCGCGCCGTCCTCGATCGTGCGGTAGCTGGTGGACCAGTCCACCGACAGCCCGAGCTGGCGCCAGGTCTCCTCGTACGCCCGCTCGTCTATCTCGGTCAGCCGGCGGCACAGCTCAACGAAGTTGCGCCGGGACACCGGGACCCGTCCCGCTGGGGTCCGAGCCGCTGCTGCCTTGGCGGCGGCTGGCTGGGGCGAATTGGCCTGCGGGCGTCTGGCTGGCGTCGCCGGAGCCTTGGCTGCCTGCTCGTCTGGATCGGGCACGAGATCAGGCTGATAGGGCAGGGACGGATCGCAGGTCACGCCGTAGTAATTCTGAACCCGGCGCTCGGTCGCCAGTCCGTTGTCGTCCCAGCCGATTGGATAGAAGACCTCCTTGCCGCGCATTCGCTGGAATCGCGCGACAATGTCGGTCTGGGTGTACGAGAAGGCGTGGCCGAGATGCAGTGATCCGCTGGCCGTCAGCGGCGGCGTGTCAATCGAGTAGATCTCGCCGCGGTTCTTACTCCGGTCAAACTTGTACTACCCGCCCCATTTCCCATGCACGCAACCATTTATCCTCGATGCCGTCAAGCGTGGGCTTGTCCGGTATCGGGCTGGCGGAGCGGGGCTCGGTGGTCATGACCCGCATTCTAGCGCGATCCTGAGCCCGGCGCTCGGCAGCGGGCAGGCGCGGGCTAAGACCGGGCGCGGCGGCGCGCTGGCGGCCGCGGTTGGCCGGCGCACCGATCGCCGCGGGCAAGAACAGCCCCCTCCCGCACTGAGCGGGAGGGGCCGCTGTCATCGGCTAGTGCTTGGCGCTAGCGCTGGGCAGAGTCAGCGCCAGACAGTTGATCTTGGGATTGACCTCCGGGTTGTTCTGGACGGCTGAGATGATCGTGCCGCCGTACACCGCGATGTCCGGCGTGCCGTACTGGGCATCCCGGCCGAAGGCGCGCGTCGTGACGCCGGGAATGACGTTGCCGAAGTTCCAGATGCAGGCGTGCGTCGGGAACAGGTGCCCGATGCCCTGGCCGACCTTGTTGGTCAGGGTCCAGAACGGGTAGAACTTGGCGCTCAGCGGTGGTGCGTCGCAGTTGCTCCCGGTGAAGACGTTGCAGAGGAACTCCGAACCCGCGATATCCGTCTCGAACTGGATGCTCGGGTACGGATTCCCCGCTTGGTCGAACGGTCCGGCGTATCTGATCGAAGTCGGCACGTTCGGCGATCCGTCCGGCCAGCTGGTCTTCTGATACGGAAGACCGTCGAAGTCGAGGTCGCCGTTCTGGAACCGAGCCGCCTCACAGAGGTTGACCGGTGAATTCTCGCGGACCGGGTGACCGTTGATGAACGTAATGCGGTTACCCTGCGGGAAGCACTGGCCGTCGGCGAACTCGCACAGCTGACCGCTGTTGTCGTTGTTGCTCGGGCAGGCGATCGGGCGTGTCGTTCCCTGCGTGGTCGGGTTGAGGCAGATGCCCTTGGCGTTGCATCCGCCCTCACCCTTGGCCCGCTTACCGCCCTCGGAGCCGCCGATGCAGGTGTCGTAGACCTTGCCGTCGCGGAAGCTCTTGGACACGATCGGATCCTGGTGCGACAGCGACCTGCAGACCTCGGAGTGGCCGGTCTCCTGCTCCATCAGCACGCCGCCTTCGAGCGCGGCCCAGGGAACCTGGTTCTGCTGCGCTGCGGTGGCGTACTCGGCATGGAAGGTGAACGGAGTGCCGGCGCAGGTCTTGTAGTTGGTGGTCAGGAAACCGTTGCCAGCGCTGGCGACCATGAAGCCGGACTGGCCGCTGGTCAGGTCGGTCACTCTCGTCGTGAAGCCGGCCGCCGGGTCGGTGATGGACACCTTCAGCACGTCACCCGCGTTGATCTTCAGGGTGTGCGCGTTGGGTGTCTGGGTGGCCAGGGTGGCGTTCTGCGGGCCGGGCGGCCCGGTCGGCTTGCCGTTGGTCTGGAGATAGGCGAAGTTGATCGGCTCGGGGCAGTTCGGGTTGAGAGCGACGAAATTGAACAGGGACTCCGCGCTGTCGATCGTCAGCGCGGCGCACCACTGCGTCTGGCTGCAGCTGATGTTGTCGGCGAACGGGGCGAAGCCCGGCGGGTAGAACTGCAGTTCCATGAACGCCGAGCCAGCCGCGGTCGGGACGTTGGCCCCGATGTTCGAGTCGCTGTCCGGCTTGCACGGGTTCTGCGGATAGGAGCCGGGATCGCACATCGGCAGGCCGAACCACGGTGCCACGCTCAACTCCGCGTAGTCGACGACCTTGCCGTCGTTGGTGGCGTGCTTTGCCGGGTCGTGGGGCATCTTCATGAAATAGGTCATGGTGTTGCCCGAGTGAGCCGCCGCAGAGATGAACTTCACACTCGGCTCGTCATGCCCGACGTAATGGCCGTTGTCGATGAACCGGCCATGGCTGTTGTAGCCGCCGGCCGGCGAGTTCCAGCCCTTCTTGTACTTAAGCGGGCCGCGCGGGTCGACGCAGAGCATCCGATGGCTGGGATTGAGCGCCTTGTATTTCCTGCTCCAGCCGTTGCAGTCGAGGTTGTTTGGCTTGGTCGTGCTTGGCACGATGACGCGGGCGGTCGTTCCCGACGGGGCACTGTGCGCCGCTGCCGGGCTTGCGGCGGCGATGGACAGGCTCGCCATCGCGAGCACGGGCGCCGCGGCCAGCGCCCAGGTCGAACGTCTCTTGAATGACCAGCGACTTTGCACGCCTCCACCTCTCGTTCTGGTTCGCTTGCGATCGAACGCGGCTCATATGCACTACTAGGCGGCACTCGCCACAAGACGCGGCAATATGGGCGGAATCTAACAACAGCAGATAACCCGGTCAAGCATGATGCTAAAGTTCCCAGCCAACCGTGATAAATCCGAATGGCCGCATCTGCCAGGTGCCCTTGTTACGCGGTGGGCGAAAGCGCCTCTAGGAGGCTAGCAGCGCGATTCGCTGCCGAGCCTGGGTTGGCGTCTGGCGCGCCGACCAGCGGATCCCAGTTGAGGTCGTAGAAGATCTCGGTGACGCCCTGCTCCGCGAGCCAGGCGGCGTCGGCGCGGATCTGGGCGCTACTGCCCGACAGCAGCAGCCGGCTACCGCTGCTGTCATTGACCGGCTCGCCGGCCCGGACGACACCGCGGCAGATGATCCGGATCGCATCAGGGTCGCGGCCTGCCGCCAAGGCCGCTGCCCGGACCACGGCGACACTCTCGCTGATCCGCGACAGGTCGGTGCGGCTGGACGTTACCCATCCGTCGGCGATCCGGCCGACTCGCTGCAGAGCCCGCGGCGCCATCCCGCCGAGCAGGATCTGCGGCCCGCCAGGCTGGACCGGCGCGGGGGCCGTAGTTCCGCGCGGGATCGTGTAGAACTCGCCGCGGAACTCGCTCGGCTGCGGCCCCCACAGAGCGCGGAGCACCTGGACGTATTCCTGCGTCCTGGCCCCGCGCCGCTCCATCGTCGCACCGATCAGCGCGAACTCCTCAGGCATCCAGCCGATGCCCAGGCCCAGGTCGTGGCGGCCGCGGGACAGCACATCCACGGTGGCGGCCTGCTTGGCGAGGTAGGCAGCGGACACGAACGGGAGATTGATCACCGCAACCCCGAGCCGGATCCTGGTGGTCACCGCCGCTGCGTAGGCGAGCGCCGCCATCGGGTCGAGCACGCTCTGGTAGACCGACTCCATGGCCGAGCCTTCCGGGATGAGCAGCCGCTGGAATGTCCACAGCGAGGCATAACCTGCCGCCTCAGCCCGGCTGGCGAACGAGGAGATGTTCTCCGGCGTGGCCCAGGCGCCTGACACTGGCAGGCCGAATCCGATTCTCATCCGACTAACCCTACGGCTCGGTGCCCGCCCGCTGCGGTACCGGCGGCTGGTGGTTAGCGCGGGCACCCGCGGCCGGGTCGGCCGGATAGACGGTACGGTTAGCTGAAGGTTAAACAATCACAGAACGGAGTCAGCACAATGGAGTCCGACCCGCAGGTTTGGATCACCGCCCTGCGTCACTCGCATGAGCGGCTCGTCCACCTCGTCACCCCGCTGACTCCGGAGCAGATCCGCGCTCAGTCGTACTGCCGGGACTGGACGGTTGCCCAGCTGCTCTCCCATCTGGGCAGTGGCGCTGAGATCGCGCTGATGATGCTGCCCGTGGCGCTCGGCCGGTCCGAGCCGGTCAGCCGGGACGCGTTCCCGCCGGTCTGGGACCGCTGGAATGCGATGAGCCCGGACGACCAGGCGGCAGCCGCCGTGATCACCGATGCGGAATATGTCCGGATGCTCGAACAGCTCAGTGACGATGACCTGGCCGGGATCAGCTTCCCGCTCTTCGGGATGGACCTGGATGCGGTCGGGCTGATCCGACTGCGGGTGGGCGAGCACGCGCTGCATACCTGGGACGTCGCCGTGACTGCCGACCCGGCCGCCGTCGTCTCGCCGGAGGCGGTGTCCTTGCTGATCGACAATGTGCCGCAGTTCCTCGCGCCACGGCTGGGTAAGCCGCAGGAGAAGCCGGTCCGCGCTCGGATCCGCACCAGCCAGCCCGACCGCGACTACCTGCTCACAGCCGATGAAGCGGTTCAGATGACGGACTGGGCCGACCGCGACGATGTCGGCGACGGCGCTGCCGACATCACCATGCCGGCCGAGGCGCTGCTGCGGCTTGCCTACGGACGCCTTGATCCCGCGCACACGCCAGCCGATGTGACCGCCGACCCAGCCGATCTGGACCGGCTCCGCGCGATCTTCCCCGGCGTCTGACACCGGCTCCGTCAGCGTCGGCTTCGTTCAGCTGAGCAGCCGGACGACTTCGTCCGCTGCCGCCCGAGCGCAGCCCCACGACAACGTGACGCCAGCTCCGCCGTGCCCATAGTTATGCACCAAATGGCGTCCGTCGGCGATGGCCTGCACCTCTAGCCGGACCAGCGGCCGAACCGGTCGAAGCCCGACCCGGTGACTTAGTATCGGCGCATTCCCCAGGCGAGGCTCGACCGCGGCACAATGGCGCACGATCCGGTCGGCGGTGATCGGATCTGGCTCGGTACTCGCGCTGCCTGGCTGCTGCGTGCCGCCAAGGACGACAGTGGCCGCGTGCGGGAAGAAGTAGGTGAGCTGGTCTGGCTGGTCGTGCTCACCGACGAAGAACTCGGTGATGCCGGGATTGGCCGTCACCACGACCTGGCCGCGGATCGGAGTCAGCTCCGGATCGGGGACCAGCTCGCGGGCACCGATGCCCGAGCAGTTGACGATTACCTGAGCGCTTGTCCGGTCTGCCGCCTCCCCCAGAGTTGCGATCCGGCGGCCGAGGTGCAGCTGACCGCCAGCACGGAGCAGCTCACCGAGCAGGTAGTCGAGGTAAACCGGCATCGCGACCACCGGAGCGCTGTACTCCCAGCCGGTGGCGTAACCGGCCGGCAGCGCGGCCCGGTCGCACGGGGTGAGCGCTCCGACGCCGCGGGTGAACTCCGGCGGCTCTGCCTGGCCGGCCATGGATGCCACCAGGCCGCGGATCTCCCTGATTCCGGTAGCCGGGTCGGCGGCGAGCTCGCGCAGCCGGTCCAGGGTCAGTGCGGCCCAACGGCCGACCCGCTCCTGCGCGCCGACCAGGTGCGGACCCCAGAGTGCCCCGGCCACCGCTGATGTGGTGCGATGCGGCGGGTCCGCCGCAATGATGGTGACGCTCAGGCCAGCTTCGAGGAGACTGAGCGCGGTGCTGAGGCCGGACACCCCGGCTCCGATCACCAGGACGTCCGGGCTGGTCGTCGTCACGATCCGAACGTATCGGCCCCGGCGCACATTCGCGCTGCCGGGTGCGCGCGACGCCGGCAATCAGCGCCTAGAGCCGTTCTCCAGCGTTGATGCGGGCGCTGATGGTGTTCCCTGGCGGGGCAAGTGGGCATTGCCATTGCGGGTTGTAGCGGCAGGAGGGGTGGTAGAGGAAGTTCAGGTCGACGACGATCGTGCCATGGCCACCGCCAAGATCGGCTCCCTTGGCCGTGTCGAGGGCATAACGGCCTCCTCCGTAGCTGGTGTCGCCCGCCGTGCCATCCCGCAGCGGCAGGAAGAGTCCGCCGCCATACTGACGCAGCCACCAAACGTCGATCGTCGCATTGACTGGTGGCGGCAGGTCCACGCGGCCGATCAGCCGCATCGACGTGGTCCCGTCGCCGTCGGCAGGCACTGATCGCAGCAGCGGCTCTGTTGCTGGCCGCAGTTCCAGCTCGAACCTCAGGCCCGGGTCGTAGGGCCAGTACGGCACGCCGGTGGCGCGCAGCGGGTCGCCCGGCAGCAGCGGGCTCTGCGGATGCCCGCGGAGCAGCTCGTCCCGAGCGGACCGCCACAGCGCGTGGCCGTGCTCGGCCGACTCCTGCGTCCGAACCTCCGCGTACAGCTCGCTGACCCGGCGTCGCCAGTCGGTTAGCTCAAGCTCCGTGCTCACCATGTCAGGTACCTGAGCCGTTGCGTTGCCATAAGCAGCACGGTACCCGCGATCAACTGTCCGTCCGGGCCTGGCTGAGCTGCCTGGCGATTCGGGGGACGGCCTGGCCGATGGGATCGCGAACCACTTCGGTGGCGAACTCGTCGTAGGGGGTCGGGTCGCGGTTGACGATGACCAGCGTCGCGCCCGAGTCGGTGGCGACCTTGCACAGCGAGGCGGCTGGTTCGACCGTCAGGGTGCTGCCGATGGCCAGCATCAGATCGCATGCCGCTGCGGCCCGCACCGCACGGTTGAGTACTGCCGGATCGAGGGACTGGCCGAACATGATCGTCGCTGACTTGAGTATCGCGCCGCAGCGCACGCACGGCGGGTCGGTCTCACCGGCTCGGACCCGGGTGATCGCCTCGGCCATGCCGGTCCGCTCGCCGCATCCGATGCACACGACTCGGGACAATGTTCCGTGCAGTTCAACGACGCGGTCATCGGGCGTGCCCGCCTTCTGGTGCAGGCCGTCGATGTTCTGGGTGATCACCCAGGTGTCGACGGAGCGGCCAAGCTGAGCCAGCGCCAGATGGGCGGCATTGGGCTCGGCAGACCAGGCCGGATGATTGAGCCTGGCCTGCCAGGAGCGGCGGCGCAGGGCCGGATCGGCCAGATAGGTCTGATAGGTGGAGAGTTTCTCGGCCGCCGGGTCGCGCGTCCACAAGCCGGCCGGGCCGCGGAAGTCGGGGATCCCCGAGTCGGTTGAGATCCCGGCCCCGGTCAGCACCGTGATCCTGCTGACCGCCCGACGCCAGGTCGGCTCGTTCATCTGGACGCGGACCGATGGTGGGCCGCGATGGCAATCGCCTCGATCTCGACCAGCTGACCCTTGTAGCCCAGGGCCGCCACGCCGAGCAGCGTGCTCGGCGCGTCGTGATCACCGAATGCGGCCCGGACGACGTCCCAGGCCGCCACCAGGTCACTGCGAGCGCTGGATGCCACGAAGATGGTCGTCTTCAGCACATCGGTCAGCTCCGCGCCTGCTGCCGACAACGCGACGACGAGGTTGGCAACTGCCTGTCCGGCCTGGGCTCGGACATCGCGGCCGCCGACGATCTTCCCGTCCTTATCAAGTGGGCAGGCACCCGCCGTGAACACCAGCGCGGCCGGCTGAGCGATCGAGGCGTAGGCGTAGGGCACGCCGACGTGCAGCTCGTCCGCACGGATCAGCTGGGCAGTCATGAGCCGAGCATGCCGACCGTACATGTCTCAGGTCAACTGAGAGTGGAGGGCGAACACTGTCGCAAGGCCAGCCCGGTGGTTCGACCGGTGCCCGCCTGAGCGCGGACCCGGCGATTGATTTCGGTTTGGCTACGAACGGTCGCTCTGGTTGCATGATCGCTAGTCGGAGTGAATCGTGTGCATCAGTGTTTTAGCAGTCCCAGTGCGAGGACATCCACCGATGGATCATGGTTCATTGGAGATCAGTGGCATCACCGTTCGGTTCGCCAGCCTGGTCGCCCTTGACAACGTGTCGCTGACTGCCGCCGCACGCCAGGTGACCGGGATCATCGGGCCTAACGGCGCCGGGAAGACCACGCTGCTTAACGCGGTCTGCGGGTTTATCAGGCCGCAGGCAGGCACGATCCGGTTCGAGGGAAAGGACCTCACCAGGATCAGGCCAGATCGGCTGGCTGGGCTCGGCATCGGGCGGACGCTGCAATCCATCGGCCTGTTCCGCGGGCTCTCGGTGCTGGAGAACGTCATGGTCGGCGCAAGCAACGCGGCCAGGGCCGGATTCTGGTCAGCGCTGGCTGGACTGCCCAGATCCGATGCCGACGAGCGGCGGTTGCGGGCACGGGCACTGCAGGCGCTCGACCGAGTCGGCGCGGCTGACCTAGCTGATCGCATGCCAGAGACGCTGGCCCATGGTCCGCGCAAGCGGGTAGGGCTGGCTCGTGCCCTGGTCAGCGAACCGCGGATGCTGCTGCTCGATGAGCCGGCCAGCGGACTGGCCGAGGATGAGCTGCCTGAACTCAGCGAGCTGATCATGGGGATCGCCAGGGACACAGGTGCGCTGGTGATCGAGCATCGGATGGACCTGATGATGTCGGTCTGCGATCAGATCTTCGTGCTCGACTTCGGCGTTCTGATCGCGCAGGGGACCCCGGCCCAGGTCCAGGCGGATCCGCTGGTCACCGAGGCGTACCTGGGAGCCGTTCATGAGTAGGAGCCGTGCTGGGCTGGCAAGGCGAGGCCTGGGGAGCCGTCGATGAACCAGGCTGGGCCGGCCGATGGCGGGGGCATTCCCGCGGGCACGGTGCGCGGGGCCGCTTCACTGGTGGTCGAGGACATCGCGGCTGGTTACGGTGCCGTGCGGGTGCTGCACGGGGTCTCGGTCACCGCTGCTCCTGGCACGATCACGGCGATCCTTGGCGCGAACGGAGCCGGGAAGACCACCCTGCTGCGGGCCATCGACGGGTCCGTGCGGCCGGGCCGGGGCCGCGTCCTGCTGGATGGGGTCGATCTGGCCGGGCGCCGGCCCGAGGAAGTGGCCAGGGCGGGCATCGGGCACGTGCCCGAAGGGCAGGGCGTGATCACCGAGCTGACCGTTGCGGAGAACCTGCGGCTCGGCCTGCTGCTGCGGCACCGGGCAGACCGCGGCGCCGCGCTGGCCGAGATCTATCAGCGGTTTGGCGTTCTGGCGGAGCGCAGGAACCTGGCGGCCGGAATGCTGTCAGGCGGCGAGCGGCAGATGCTAGTCATCGCGCGAGCGCTGGCGACCAACCCGCGGGTGCTGCTGCTTGACGAGCCGTCGCTCGGCCTGGCGCCGAAGGTGCTCAGCGGCGTGCTTGACCTGATCCAGCGGCTCAGGGACGAATCCGCGCTGACGATCATCCTGGTCGAGCAGAACGCCCGCAGCGCGCTGGCCATCGCCAACAGCGGAATCGTGCTCAACCTGGGTGCGGTAGTAGCGCAAGCAGATGCGTCCGTGCTCGCTGCGGATGATGCGCTCCGCCGTCACTACCTGGGCTTTTAGAAAGGCGGGCGATGCAAGAGTTTGTCGAGTTCACCCTCAGCGGGCTCGCCACCGGGATGATCTACGCGGCGATCGCGATGTCGCTTGTGCTGGTCTGGCGGGGCACCAGGGTGCTGAACTACGCGCAGGGCGCGATGGCGATGTTCACCGCCTACATCGCGTTCACCGTGATCAACCACACCGGCAGCTACTGGCTGGGGTTCGTGGCGGCCCTGATGGCCGGACTGATCCTGGGCGCTGCTGTGGAGCGGACCGTGATCCGCCCGGTAACCGGTAAGCCTCCGCTGAACGCGGTCATCGTCTCGATCGGCCTGCTGATCGGACTTGAGGGTCTGGCCGGCGTGCTGTACGGCAGCGGATACCGGTCCTTCCCGCCCGCCTACCCGATCACCGGGCTAAGCATCGGTTCGGTGGCGCTGGGGATCACCGAAAACGACCTGTTCACCGCCGGTGCGGTGCTGGCAGCCGCGGGTCTGCTCGCCGCGGCGTTCCGGTACTCCTCGGTGGGCCTGCGGCTGCGGGCCGCGGCGTTCAGCCCGGGCGTGGCCCGGCTGCTCGGCGTCCGGGTTGGCCGGATGCTCACCTTGGGCTGGGCCCTAGCCGGTCTGCTCGGCGCGCTGGCTGGCCTGCTGGTCAGCCCGGGCACGTTCCTATACCCGAACAGTATGGACACCATCTTCGTGCTCGGCTTCACAGCGGCGGTCATCGGCGGGCTGGAGAGCCCGGTGGGCGCGGTGGCCGGCGGCCTGATCCTTGGCGTAGTGCTGAACTATGTCGGCGGTTACCTGGGCAGTGAGTCGGTCGACCTCTTTGGCTTGGCGGCACTGCTGCTGGTGCTGATGTTCCGGCCGACCGGTCTGTTCTCCGCCGCGCCGGCCAGGCGGGTGTGACGGTGGCATCGGCACCAGTTCCCGCGCCCTCGGTACTTCCTGAGCCTGGACCGGGTCAGGAGGAACCTAGCAGAAAGGCCGCTGCTTGGGCGATGCCGACTTTGGCCAGGCATCTGGGCATTGCGATCGTGGCGGCGGTGGTGCTGCTGCTCGCGACGAACTCCATCGGTGACTACCGCAACTACCAGTTGACTGAGCTCGCCGCCTTCGTCGTCGCGGTAGCCGGGCTGACCGTGCTGATCGGGCTGAGCGGTCAGATCTCGATCGGGAATGGCGCGTTCATGGCGGTCGGCGGCTACATCGCTGCGCTGATACTGGCTGACCTGAACTGGCCGTTGATCGCGATCCTGCCGGCCGCCGTGGTAGGCGCGGCTCTGGCAGGCGCGATCTTCGGGGTGGCGGCCGCCCGGCTGCGCGGCCCGTATCTGGCTGGGACCACGCTGATGCTGGCGGTGGCGCTGCCGTCGGTGGCGACCAGGTTCCAGAGCGTGCTCGGCGGTGACCAGGGACTTGGCTTCTTCGTGACCGTGCCCGGTTCCGTTGGCTCGAACGTCACGCTGATCCACTGGCAGGCCTGGGTCAGCTGTGCTGCCGCTTTGGTCACCCTGGTGCTGCTTGCCAACCTGGTGCGCAGCAGGGTCGGCCGCAGCTGGCGGGCCGTGCGGGATGACGAGGTCGCGGCCGCGCTTGCCGGGCTGAACGTAGCCAGGCTGCAGATTCTGGCCTTCGTGGTCAGCGCTGCCTGTGCGGGCCTTGGCGGCATGCTGCTCGCCATGTGGAACGAGTCGGTCTCACCCGGCTTGTTCAGCCTCACCCTGTCCATTCAGCTGCTCACCGCGGCGGTGCTCGGCGGGCTCGGCAGTCTGGCCGGCGCGATCTGGGGCAGCGCGGTCCTGGTGCTGGTGCCCACCTATCTGGAGAACTTGGCGACGAGCCACGGCATGACCGCGACAACAAGCTCAAGCGTCCCGATCCTGGCCTACGGGGTCGTGCTGATCGCCGTGATGCTGGCATTCCCATCCGGCATCCAGGGCGCGCTGGTCTTGCTGGCCCGGGTGACCGGGCTGCAGCAGCTCGCGCGCCGCGCCGCCGGGCCGCTCGCCTGGCAGTCCAGGCGGTCTGTGCAGTCTCGCCCGGCCGCCGAGTCGTCCTGGTCCGAATCCGAGTCCCCCCGGCCGGAGTCCGAGTTGTCCCGGCCGGAGTCCGAGTCGCCGCGGCCGCAGTCCCAGCCAGCCGCAGAATCCCATGAGAAAGGAACGCTATGAGCAGATCACACCGAGCGAGAATGGCGGCTGTTGCCGGACTCGCAGCCGTCAGCATGACCGCCGCCGCCTGCAGCTCAAGCAGTAGCAGCACCGCCACCTCGACTCCAGGCATCACGGCCACGACGATCACGATCGGCAGCCACCAGCCGCTGACCGGCATCGCCGCACCCGGCTACGACGAGATCGCCCCGGCAGCCAATGCCTACTTCCAGTTCGTCAACGCGCACGGCGGCATCTACGGCCGCAAGATCAAGTACATCTACCTCAACGATCAGTACAACCCGTCGATTACCACGACCGTCGTGCACCAGCTGGTGCTGAGGAACAATGTCTATGCGATCTTCAACGGGCTGGGCACGCCGACCCACCTGGCGGTCGCGCCATTCCTGAACAGCGAGCATATTCCCGACGTGTTCGTCGCCTCAGGCTGTGAGTGCTGGAACGCGCCGTCCACCCTGCCGGACACCACCGGCTGGCAGCTCGACTATGTCCGGGAGGGCAAGATCCTCGGCTCGTACATCGAGCAGCATTTCAAGGGAGAGAAGATCGGCTTCTTCTACCAGGACGATGAATTCGGCCAGGACGGCGTCAAGGGGCTAAGCGACGAGATCCCCAAGTCCCAGATCGTGTCCGAGCAGAACTACAACCCGACCAATATCAAGATCGCGCCGCAGGTCGCCGCGCTCAAGGCCGCCAAGGCCCAGGTCGTGGTCTCGTTCACGGTGCCCGCCTTCACCGCGCTGCTCAAGCTGACCATGCTCGGCCTGAAGTACAGCCCGCAACTGGTGGTCAGTGACGTGGGTTCCGACCCGATCACCCTGGCCGGGCTGCTCGCCAGCTTCGCCAAGAACACGTCGGCCGGCTTCGGCAACGCGCTGACCCAGGGCATCATTACCGACGGCTACCTGCC
>Ga0116222_1000293_pt1 | contig 33276 bp, 30 predicted proteins | sample Sb_taG_12_FD_88963 | JGI IMG/M metagenome (GOLD analysis project Ga0116222, IMG submission 88963) | Peat soil microbial communities from Weissenstadt, Germany - Sb_50d_9_AC metaG | ecosystem: Environmental > Terrestrial > Soil > Wetlands > Peat | place: Germany: Weissenstadt | collected 2010-09-21
AGCTCGTCCTCGGCGCTCGTGTTGCGCGCGGCCAGCGCGCGCAGGTGCTCATAGACGTCCTGCTCCGCCAGCCCATCCGGAAGGTCGAGTGCTCGATCCAGGCGCACGGCCTCGGGGATCTGGCGGTCGAAGATCTCCTGCACGGAGCCCACGCCGATCGCGGCGAGCATCGCGTCCAGGTCCGCGGGGGTGATGGCGGTGTAGCGACTCAAGTATCTGAGCCTAGCCGCCCAGGCCAGCGGTATAGGCCTCGGCGTCCATCAGCGCGTCGCGCTCTGAAGGATCGGCGAGGCGCACCTTCACCAGCCAGCCCTCGCCGTAGGGATCCTCGTTGATCATCTGGGGGCTATCGGCAAGCGAGTCATTGACCTCGACGATCTCCCCCGACAGGGGGGCTACGACATCGGAGACCGCCTTCACCGACTCGACCTCGGCGTAGGGCGCGTCCTTGGCGAGGGTCGTGCCGATCGAGGGCGGGTCGAAGAACACGACCTCTCCGAGCGCGTCTTGGGCATACCACGTGATCCCGAGCGTCGCGATTGGGTGGGTGGGATCCGGATCCTCGGGATCGATGCGAGCCCAGTCGTGCTCGGGGTGGTACAGCAGGTCCGCCGGATAGTTCGCCTCAGCCATGCACGAGCCCTTTCTTCGTTCAGTTCAGCGCGGAGGAATCAAGCTTTGCGGTAGAGCGGTTTCTCCCGCACGACGGCAGGGCGCATCTTGCCACGGACGTCTATCTCCAGGCGCGTGCCGACGGCGGCGCGCGCGGCGGGGACGTAGGCCATGCCGATGCCAACCCCCAGGCAGGGGGAGAGCGTCCCGCTTGTAACGACGCCCCCGCCCACGACCGGATTGCCCTGGCGGGCGATCCCGGGGCCGTCGATCGCGAACGCGACGAGCTTCTCGGCCGGTCCGGCCTCGCGTGTGGCGCGCACCGCATCCGCGCCGATGAAGTCCGTCTCCTCCTTGCAACACCAGCCAAGCCCCGCCTCGATCGGGCCGCGCTCGATCGAAAGGTCGTTGCCGTAGAGGTGAAAGCAGGCCTCCAACCGCAGCGTGTCGCGTGCGGCCAGCCCAGCTGGAAGAGCGCCTCGGCGGACGAGCTCGTCCCACAGCGCGGAGGCGTCCGCGGGTGCAGCGAGCAGCTCGACGCCGTCCTCGCCGGTGTAGCCCGTGCCGCACACCAACACCTCGGCGCCCGCCAGCCGCCGGGTCGCGGCCATCATCCGTGGAGGCAGTGGGGCGTCTGAGATCGCCTGGACGATCTCACGCGCACGGGGACCCTGCACGGCGAGCATCGCGTAGTCGTCGATTCGATCCGTCACCCGCGCCTTGGAGAAGTCTCCGGAGTGCGCGCGGAACCAATCGAGGTCCTGCGCGTGGTTGGCCGCGTTCGTGACCGTCAGATAGCGCTCGGCGTCCAGGCGATAGGTGAACAGGTCATCGAGCACGCCGCCGTCTTCGCGGCACAACACTGAGTATTGGGCCCCGCCCCCCACCCCATCGCCGCCGCCCCCCTCCCCCACGCCGCCGCCGAGCTGGATCTTGGCGAGGTCGTTGGACAGCAGCCGTTGCAGCAACTCGAGCGCCTGAGGACCGGCGGTTTCGATCTCGCCCATGTGCGAGACGTCGAAAATGCCACAGGCATTGCGCACCGCCATGTGCTCCTGGCGGACGCCTTCGTACTGCACCGGCATCTCCCAGCCAGCGAACTCCACCATCTTTGCGCCCGCGGCGAGATGGCGGTCGAACAGCGCGGTGCGGCACGGGGCGGTGGGCATCGAGGTCGCAGCCTAGCGGCCTATGCCAAGCAGTCAGCGCTCGTATTTGCCCTCGTCCTGATAGATAGACGGCAGCTTCGAGGCCTCAGGTGGCGACGGGGGGCGCAGGCTTTGCTCGGGTGCATGCTCCACGCAGAGGATCAGGTAACCGCGCCGTCCCGCATGCGGCGAATCGCGGTCATAGACCTTGATCCCCTCGTTCGCCTTGACCTCCGCGCCACAGACGCTGCAAATGCCGTCGTAGTCGTTTCGCTTCGCCATCCTGTTCCGAAGGTTAGATCACCTTCGGAACGCGCGATCTCAGCGCAGGAACGGCGGCACGTCGATGTCGTCGTCTGAGATCTCGAGTGAAGAGCGTTGACGGTCATCGATGCGGGGACCCCGATCGGGGCGACCAGATCGCCTGTCGCGACGCGCGGAGCGGCCCGGACGGTGGTCGAAGCCGGTGCCGATCACGGTGACGCGCACGTCGTCTCCCATCGCCTCATCGATGACCGCGCCAAAGATGATGTTCGCGTTCGGATCGGCCTCTTTCTGGATGATCTCCGCGGCGTCGTTGACCTCGAATAGGCCGAGGTCCTTGCCGCCGGTGATGTTCAGGAGGATGCCCGTGGCCCCGTCGACGGACTCTTCCAAGAGCGGCGAGGAAATCGCGGCTTTGGCCGCGTCACCAGAGCGATTCTCGCCGCCGGCTTCGCCAATCCCCATCAGCGCCGAACCTGCGTCTTGCATGATCGTGCGTACGTCGGCGAAGTCGAGGTTGATCAGGCCGGGGATCGTGATCAGGTCGGTGATGCCCTGCACGCCTTGGCGCAGGACGTTGTCGGCCTCTTTGAAAGCGTCGAGCATTGAGGTACGCCGCTCGACCACCGCGAGCAGCTTCTCATTGGGGATCACGATCAGCGTGTCCACTACTTCGCGCAGGCGCTCGATGCCCTCGGTGGCCTGCCGGCTGCGCTGAGAGCCCTCGAAGTCGAACGGGCGCGTGACCACGCCGACGGTCAGCGCGCCGATCTCGTTCTTGGCGATCTCGGCGATCACGGGCGCGGCGCCCGTGCCGGTGCCACCGCCCTCGCCCGCTGTCACGAACACCATGTCGGCCCCCTTCAGAGCCTCCTTGATGTCGTCGCGCGACTCCGAGGCCGATGCCAGGCCGACGTCGGGATCGGCGCCCGCGCCGAGACCCTTGGTTGACTCGTGGCCGATGTTCAGCTTGATGTCGGCGTCGCACATAGCGAGCGCCTGAGCGTCGGTGTTGGCGGCGATGAACTCAACGCCGCGCAATCCCGCGTCGACCATGCGGCTAACCGCATTGGTGCCGCCGCCGCCGACCCCCACGACCTTGATGACCGCCAGATAACTTCCGCCTGCGTTCTCCATGATGGTTCTGTCCGAAGCCTTCAGTAGAAATTTAGGGTTCGCAGCATACTCTTTGCCGCACCGCCGAGAAGGGCACGTTATGCAGGGAACTTCGCCCTGTCAACGACAACTCCCAATCTCGCAACAATCGTTGCAGATCGCTGAACTCTCGACCACTACCTGAGGTTTGTCTAGAGAGTGCAGTCAATCTCAAGTTGAGGTTGAGGGTATGTTTATGAAAGCCCAGGCCGCGCGAACGTATACGGATAACGGCTACAGGAGTCGCGACTGCGGATGCTCAGCCGCCGGGAGTGGCGCCCGCGGCGGGTGCTTCAGCGGCCGCTCCTCGCGGCGATTCGACCTGAGCGGTCGAGGTCGTTTCTGAAGAAGTGGAGCCGGTCGAGGATTCTTCATGGCCGGGGGTCGATCCCGGCGAAGACGCCGCTGGCGAAGACGCTGTTGTGGATGCTGTGGACCCGGATGCTGTGGACCCGCCACCGACCGCCGCGGTGAGTCCGGCGGCAAGCTCAGCCGCGGTTGTTGGATCCGCTGCGCTCCCCGGTTCGGTGCCGGTCGGTGGCGTCCCGGTCGCGGTGCTCGTCGCCGGAGCGACGCCGTCGGCGAAGCCCGCGGCGGGCCGTTCGGGCAGGCGCACATCCACATAGGAAGCGCCCGCGGAGCTGGGGTCGGCTAGCACCCGCGCAAGCGAGATCCACTTCGCGTGGGGGAGCGTGGCATCCCCGAAGTAGGCAAGCAGGCCGTTGCGCATCGCTACGGTGAGACCCATCGGCCCGGTGTACACGCGTGCCACTACCTTCTCAAGAAGCGACGCGGGGGCCGCGCCCAGCACCGTGAGGTCCGCGAGCAGCGACGCGCCGTGCACGTGCTGCCCGGTTAGCTCGCCGCCCTGCGCTTGAGGAGTGGCGCTGTCGCTGACTGCGGGCAGCGAGCTCGAGAGCAGCGCTGGGCCAAGCACCATCCCGTCCGCCGCTACCGCGGTTCGTGCCCCATCCACTGTGAGGACGGCAACCGGCAGCTGCTCGATTACGTGGATACGCAGGCCGTGGGGAAAGCTCGGGCTGGTCTGCACCTCGCGCACCACGCGGAACGGCGCTACCGCTGCGCGCAGCGCGCCCGGGCGCACATCCAACGTGCTCATGTGCCGCGCGGCGCCGGCCAGGGCCGCTTCGATTGCCCGCGCATCGGGGCCGTGCACACCGCTGATCCGCACGTGCTCCACCGACACCAGCGAGGAGTCCCGCAGCCACAGCCAGCCACCCGCGAGCGGCCCCAGCGCCGCGAGGACGACGATGAGCGCGATGCGCGCGCGCCGGCGACGCCAGATGAACACGAAGCACGCGTGGGTCAGGTCGGCGAGCACCGCGAACGCCCGCCACCAAAGACCCAGACGCCCATCTGGGCTCCGGGCGCCACCACGACCGGCCGAAGACCGGCCGGCGCGGCGCGGCGCGGCCGGGGCAAACGGGCGGGCGATCGAAAACCGGCCGGCGAGCGAACGATCCATTCACGGGGTCTTCGACCTCAACGGGCGTATCCCTACAGCCAGGGAAAACGTACGTTCCCCAGCGTCTGCACCTCCGGCTCCAGCTCCACCCCGAAGCACTCCTTGACGCGGCGGCGACCCTCGGCCATGACCGCGATCACATCCGCGGTCGTGGCCGTCCCGACGTTCTCGATGAAGTTGGCATGCTTGGATGCGAAGCGCGCTCCTCCAACCGCCACGTCATTGCAACCGGCCTCCGACAGGAGCAGGCCGGCGGAGCGACCCATGTCATTTGCCCCGGCCCTGCCCTCGGGGTTCTTGAATGTCGAGCCAAACGTCTTTATCCCCTGTGGTTGGGCCTCGTGACGGCGGGCGCGCATCTCCTCGAGCGTTGTTTTCACCGCCTCTGGATCGGCGGGTGCCAGTTGCAAAGAGGCGCGCGTGACGATCTCCCCGTCGGTGAGATTCGAACGGCGATAACCGAACCCAAGCTCCCGTGGCGCGCGGCGATCCCCTCCGGCGTCCTTTACCGCCACCTCGGTGCTCAGCTGCACAGTCGCAGCCGAACCGGGAGCCTCCACCCCGGCAGTGACGACCTCGACCCACTCCAGAGCGCGCTCCAGCTCTCCGCCGTAGGCGTTTGCGTTCATCCTGACTGCCCCCCCAACCGTCCCGGGGATGTTCACCCCGAACTCGATTCCCGACAAGCCCGCCCGCGCCGCGCGCGCGGCGACCGCGGGTAGGCGCGCACCGCCGCCGCAGACGATCCGTCGCCCCTCGACGTCGATTTTCGCGAGGGCTCGGTCGAGCTTCACCACCAGCCCCTTCACTCCCTCATCGGCGACCAGCAGGTTCGATCCCGACCCCACCACGCTCACGGGCGCAGCGGCAGCCGTGGCCCAGGCGAGTAGCTCCCGTAGCTCCGCCTCGCTGCCGGCGCGCGCGAACCACTCCGCCGCGCCGCCCGTGCGCACGGTTGTCAGGCGAGCAAGCGGAAAGTCGTGTTGAACCGCTGTGGGCGGCGCGGGCACACTCACGGCTCCACCAGGCTCCTGCCGAGCGCGTCGACGTCGCCGGCGCCCATCATGAGGCACACGTCCCCCGCGACGAGGACGCTCCGCAATACGGGCTCTGCGTCAGCGAACGTTGGCAGCCAATACACCTGTCTTCCTCCGGCAGCGTCTGCGGCGGCCTCGGCGATCTCGAGCCCGCTCACCCCCGGGTGGTCCTCAGCGCGCTCGCGCGCCGGGTAGACATCCAGCACGACCACCATGTCGGCGAGCGCCAGCGCGCGCCCAAACTCCCTGGCGAGCAGCGTCGTGCGCGAGTACAGGTGGGGCTGAAACGCCGCCACCAGCCGCCGATGCTCGAGCGTGCGGGCAGCCGCCAGGGTTGCACTCACCTCGGTCGGGTGGTGGGCGTAGTCGTCGTACACGATCGCTCCGCTCGCGGTCGCACCCAGAAGCTGAAAGCGTCGCCCAGCGCCGTGAAAGCCGGCGATGCCCTCGATCGCGAGTGCGGCATCCGCACCAGCCAGGCGGGCGGCCTCGAGCGCCGCGGTGGCATTCAACGCGTTGTGCGCACCGGGCACCGCCAGGCGGACCTCCTCGCCGCGCCACTGGAAGCGGGAGCCTCCCGCCTCGAGCTTCAGATCAGCCACGTCGTAGGGAACGACCTCGATCTCCGCGGCCCGATCTCTCTCGAGCGCGAGCAGCTCGGGGCGATCCCACACCACGACCCCTCTCTCGGCGTGTGCCAGAAACACGCGGAACGCCGCTTCCAGCTCAGCGAGCGAAGCGAAGCTCGCGTGGTGATCCAGCTCAACGTTGGTCAGCACACCAACCTCGACCTTCAAACTCAGCATCGAGCGGTCAGACTCGTCGGCCTCGACCACGAGCCAATCGCCCGCTCCCCACTCCGCGTTCGCCAAGCCGCCTCCCACCGGGGCGCCCACGAGCCATCCCGGCTCGAGGCCGGCGGCGCGCAGCGCGTGCACCAGCATCGACGCCGTCGTCGTCTTGCCGTGCGTGCCGGCCACTGCGATCGTGCGCTTCATCCCTGTGAGCTCCGACAGCAACTCGGCGCGCGGACGCGCGGGTATCCCCCGCTCGCGGGCGACGAGGAGCTCTGGGTTCTCGGGCGGTACGGCGCTGGAGTAGACGACCTCGACACCGTCGCCCGCGGGCACGTTCAGAGCGGCGTGGCCGACGATCGTCTCCAACACACCGTCGGCGGCCAAGCGCTCGGTATAGGGCGAGCCGGTGAGGTCGGAACCGGTCACCTCGGCTCCGAGCGCGTGCGCCGCGCGTGCGTACCCGCTCATCCCCGCGCCGCCGACCCCGACAAAATGTAGGCGCCGTCCACCCCATGGTCCGCTTGGTGCGCTCACGCGGCTGCCCCCAATAGCTCATCAGCTACATCCATCGCGGCACGCGGCCGGGCCAGACCCTTCGAGGCGCTCGCCATCGCCTCGAGGCGCGGTCGATCGGACAGCAGGGCCGCCACCTCACGGGCCAGGCGCGGGGCGGTCAGCTCACGGTCGGGGATCACAATCGCCGCCCCCGCGGCGGACATCCAGCGCGCGTTCCTCGTCTGATGGTCGGCCGCCGCGTGCGGATACGGCACGAGGATCGCCGGCCTTCCGTGCGCGGCGATCTCGAACACCGATCCTCCCGCCCTTGCGACCACGAGGTCGGCGGCGGCGAGCGCGGCGGCGAACTCCTCCGCATCCAGGTATTCGCGCAGGTCATACCCTGCCGGTAGCTCGCGCCCTGCCAGCTCGGGATAGTCGCGACGCCCCGTCACATGCAGCACGTGCGGCGCGCCGGCCCTCATGCCTGCGTCGAGATCGGTCTCCGCGGCGCCCTGCCCACCTGTGTCTGTCCCCGGGTGCTCCCCCGCGAACGCCTCGACCGCCGCCAGGTTGATCGAGCGCGCCCCCAGAGAACCGCCGAACACGATCAAGCAGGTCTCACCCATCGCGATCCCGTACCGCGCGCGCGCGGCCTCACGGTCCTCCTGAGGGGCGAAGACCGGCCGGCCGGTGACGCGATAACGAGGCCCCCTGCGGCCGGCGATCGGAAAGGACAGGCACACGCGCCGCGCAAACGGGGCCAGCATCTGGTTGGTCAGCCCCAGGTGACTGTCGGCCTCGCTCAGCACGAGCGGGATCCGCAGCGTAACCGCCGCCAGCCCCACGGGCCCGGTGATGTAGCCGCCGCCACCCAGCACGGCATCGGGAGCCAACTCCTCTAGCAACGAGCGCGCGCGCCTCACCGCGGCTGCGGCGCGCCCGAGCGCGCGGACGGCGAGCAACGGGTTGGTGCGACTCATACCTTCCACCGAGATCTTCTGCAGTGGGTAGCCCGCGGTGGGCACCAGCTCGGCCTCGGCGCGCTCCCCGCCGATGAACTCGACCCCGGCGCCCTCAGCCCGCAGCGCGCTGGCCACCGCGAGCGCCGGTACCACGTGCCCCGCGGTTCCCCCGGCGGCGATCACGATCTTCGGAGGCCTGTTCACGCTCCCATCGTGCCGGTTCGCGGCCCTTCGCGTCGGCCGAGCGGCGTTCACGCGCGGGCGCCACGGCACGCACGTGCGCGGTTCCACCGGCGGCTACGTTCAGCAACAGGCCCATCGCGGCGAGCATCACGATCAGGCTGCTCGACCCGTAGGACACGAACGGCAGCGGTACCCCCGTGAGCGGCGCGAGACCGAGCACGGCGAACACGTTGAGCACCGCCTGGGAGAGGATCAGCGAAGTCACCCCGACCGCGATCAGCGCGCTGTACAGGCTGCGCGCACCCTTCGCCGCGCGCAGTCCAGCGTAGGCGATCATCCCGTACAGGAACAGCAGCGAGAACACTCCGACCACACCCAGCTCCTCGCCGATCACGGCGAGGATGAAATCCGTCGGCGCCTCCGGCAGATAGAAGATCTTCTGCACCGACTGACCCGGTCCGACCCCGAACAGACCGCCCGAGCCGATCGCGATCTGCCCCTGCACGGCCTGGAAGCCACTGCTCGAAGCGTGCGCCCAGGGATCGACGAATGAGGTCAACCGCGCTCGCGCATACGGCCGCGCGAGCGCGTACAGCGCGACCAACGCGAACGCCGAGCCGGCGATGATCGCGAGATTTCGTAACGGGATGCCGCACGCCACGAGCAGCGCGACGGTCGTGAACGCAATCACCATCGCCGAGCCGAGATCCGGCTCGGTGACGACCAGCAGACAGGCGCCGCCAACGACGACGAGCAGCGGCCGGCACAGCTCACGCAGGTCGTGGACGCGCTGTGGACGCTTGGCCAGGAGCGTCGCGGCGTAGAGCACGAGCGCGAGCTTGAGTAGCTCCGAGGGCTCGAACTGCAGCACGCTCGGGCCGATCCAGCGCCGCGCGCCGTTGACGGCGACCCCGACGTGGGGTATGTGCACGGCGAGCACGAGCACGAACGCCGTCACCAGCAGCGGCGCGACGAAGCTCTGCATTTTTGCGACCCCGTCGCGCGCGAGCACGTGCATGACAACCAGACCGACCGCGCCGTAGACGACGAACTTGACGAGATAGCCGCTGCCGTTACCGGACCCCTGCAGCAACGTGGTCGCCGAGGAAGCGCTGTAGACCATCACCGCGCCGAACGCGAGCAGACACAGCGTCGCGGTCATCAGGATGCGATGCTCAAACGGCTGCGCATTCCGTGCACTCGCGCTCCCTCTGCCGCGCTTGCGCTCACTGCGCGGGTTACGGGCCCCCGCGGAGTGGGCGCGCCGTGCTGCGGCTGCTGGCATCCGCACTCACTTCGACGCGGGCGCGCGGAAGCCTCTATCCCAGGGCGAGCTCCCGAAACCGCTCGCCGCGGGCTTCGAAGTCGGCGAACTGGTCGAAGCTCGCGCAGGCCGGCGACAGCAGGACCACGTCCCCGGGCGCGGCCGCCCCGCTTGCCGCGGCGACGGCCCGCTCGAGGGCGTCACACTCGTAGACTGGCACGCTCGCGCCTTTCAGCGCCTCCGCGATCGCGGGGGCGTCTTCACCGATCAGATACGCCGCGCGACAGCTCCGCTCCACAGGCTCGCGCAAGGCATCGAAGTCCTGACCCTTGCCCTGGCCACCCAAGATCAGATGCACGCCAGCCTGTGTGAAGGCGTCGAGAGCCACCAGCGTGCTCGCGACATTCGTCGCCTTGGAGTCGTTCACGTACAGCACACCCTCCCTGCTGGCCACCTCCTCCAAGCGGTGCGCCACGCCCTTGAAGCTCTGAAGGCCCGCACGCACCGCATCCGGGTCTACCCCGCGCGCCAGACACACCGCGGCGGCCGCCATCGCGTTCTGCACGTTGTGCGCACCACGCAGGCGTATCTCCGCGACGGACATGAAAGGCAGCTCCTCCCACCACAGCTGTCCCGCTCGTTCTGACAGCGCGGCCCCCGGTCCCGTGCCAAAGCACACGCGTTGCGCGCAGCCGGGGATGGGCGGGATCCCGATCTCGACTCCGAGCTCGAGTGGCGCCACCGCAATGTCATCGTTGCCCTGACGCGCGAATATCTCGAGCTTCGCCCGCACGTACTCTGCGAACGTGCCGTGCCGGTCGAGGTGGTCAGGCGCGATATTCAGCAGCACCGCTGCCTCGGGTGCGAACGCGAGCGTGTCCTCCAACTGAAACGACGACACCTCGCACACGACCGTCGCGCGTGGGTCGATCTTCCCCACCAGCCCGCTCACGGCCGTCCCCACATTGCCCGCGACCTCGACCGGCAGGCCTGCCTCACGGTGGATGTGCCCGATCAGCTCGACAGTCGTCGTCTTGCCGTTCGTACCCGTCACCGCGACGAACTCGTTCTGAAGCAGCCGCCACCCCAGCTCGAGCTCGCCCAGCACGGGGATGCCCCGTTCGCGCGCCCTCGCCACCACCGGCGTCTGAGCCGGCACACCCGGGCTCTTGATCACGGCGCACGCGCGATCGAGCAGCGCTATCCCCTCGTCCTTCAGACGCACCTCCACCCCGGCTCGCGCCAGCTCCTCCGTACCCGCCGGCGCGCCTTGATCGACGCCGGCCACCTCCGCCCCCATCTCCCGCAAGAGGAGCGCGGCCGCCACTCCCGAACGGGCCAGCCCGACCACCAGATAGGGGCCTGCGGGAATCTCCGGCCGCGGCGTCACCTCAACCGATGCTCTGGCGATAGATCGTGAAGCCGATCGCGCAGCAGATCGCGGCGACGATCCAGAAGCGCAGGATGATCTTTGTCTCAGACCATGCTCGTAGCTCGAAATGGTGGTGGATCGGGGCCATCAAGAACACCCGTTTGCGGGTTGTTTGAAAGGAGATCACCTGGATCGCCACGGACAGCGCCTCGATCACGAAGATTCCGCCGAGCAGGATCAGCAGCACCTCGGTCTTTGTCATCACCGCCAGCCCCGCGATCGCGCCACCGAGGCCCAGCGAGCCGGTGTCGCCCATGAAGATCGTCGCCGGAAACGCGTTGAACCACAGAAAGCCGACGCACGCGCCCACCAGACAGCCCGCGAGCATCGCCAGGTCGTACTGGCCGGTGATGAACGTGATGCCGATGTACGCGAGCAGCACGATCGCCGCGCAACCAGCGGCGAGGCCGTCGAGGCCGTCGGTGAGGTTCACCGCGCTCGTCGTGCCCGCCACCACGAAATAGATCAGCACCGGGTAGAAGAAGTGTCCGAGGTCGATCTGATAGTCGACGAACCGCAGCCTGAGAGTTGGCGCGAGATGCGCCTTGTGTTCAGCGACATACCAGAGCCCGAGCGAGATTGCGATCGTCACCACGAGCTTCATCCGCGCGCGCAACCCGAGCGAACGGCGCTTGACCAGCTTCATGTAGTCGTCGGTGAACCCCAACAGCGCACACGCAATCGCTGCGCCGAACACGCCGACCGAGCGCCATTCGTAGTTGGTGAGAATCAGGAACGGCACCGCGACCGCGAGGAAGATGATCACGCCGCCCATCGTCGGCGTCCCCGCCTTCTGATGGTGCCCCTCCGGGCCGTCCTCGCGGATGTGCTGGCCGAACTCGCGCACGCGCAGAAACTCGATGAACTTCGGGCTCAAGAAGATGCAGATCAGCAGCGCGGCGGTGCCGCCGAACAGAATCCTTCCCATCAGCGTCTTCCCGCCGGGGCCTGCGCGAGAGCCTCGGCGACCAGCTCCAACCCGACCCCACGCGAACCCTTCACGAGCACCGTGTCCTCCTCGCGCAGAATTCCCCTGAGCAGCTCGACCGCCGCTTCCGCGTCGGGCACCGCATGGGCCTCCCCGGCGAACGCCTCGCGCACCGCGGCGGCCAGCGGACCGACGGTCACGAGCAGATCGACCCCGGTGGCGGCCGCGTGCGCGCCGATCTCGCGGTGAAAGCGCAACTCTTCCGATCCCAGCTCCAGCATGTCACCGAGCACCGCTACGCGCCGCGCGGTCGCGGTCTCAGCCAGGTCGTCGATCGCGGCGCGCATGGACATTGGGTTGGCGTTGTAGCAGTCGTTGATCAGGACAATTCCGCCGGGTAGGTCGATCCGCTCGCCACGCAGCGCCGAGAAGCTGACGTCCACCCTACCCTCGGGGGTGATCCCAAGCGCACACGCGGTCGCAACGGCAGCCAGCAGATTGCGCAGGTTGTGCGCCTGTCCGAACGACGGCCGCAGCGTGATCCGCTGGGCGATCTCCGATCGGCCGCCGGCTCGGATCACGACCTCCCCATCGCCCGACACATCCTCCAGCGTCACATCTCCACCCTCGCCGAACGTGATCGTGCGCAGATCGGCGCGCAGGTGCCGCGCGAGCAGTGGCTCAGCGACGGGGATCACCACGCTCATGCCCCGAGCCAGCCCGGCGATCAGCTCCGCCTTGGCAGCGGCGACCGCCTCGATCGACCCCAACAGCTCCAGGTGCACCGGGCCGACGTTCACGATCACGCCGACATCGGGCTCGGCGATGGCGGTCAGCTCGGCGATCTGGCCCGGCCCGCGCATCGCCATCTCGAGCACGAGTGCCTCGGTGTCTGCCGGCGCGGCGAGCACCGCCAGCGGCAACCCGATCTCGGTGTTGAAGTTCTCGGGGCTCGCCACCGTGCGCAGACGGGAGCCGAGCAGCGAAGCCAGGATGTCCTTGGTCGATGTCTTGCCGGTCGAGCCGGTGATCGCGACCACCTTCACTCCACCCGCGCTCAGCTCCCGCCGCCAAGCCCTCGCGAGCGATTGCAAACCCGCTATGGGATCGGGGTGCGCGAGAATCGCCGCGGCTGGCGCGGTCGCGAGGGCTGTCTCTGAGTGATCCGGGCTGACCAGCACTCCCCAGGCGCCGGCGGCGAGCGCCTGTGCCGCGAAGCTCCCCCCGTCGGTGCGCTCTCCCACGAGCCCTACGAACAGGTCGCCCGGCCCCGCTTGACGGGAGTCGATCACGGCACGCCGGGGACCCGGCTCGCCCTCTGGCCGGGCCGGCTCGCCCACGAGACGCGCGCCGGCGGCGCTCGCGACGCGCGCCGCATCCCAACTCCTCATGCGGCCGCCCCAGCTGGCCGATCGGCTGATCGACCCGGTCCCGCGGACTGTGGGCCCGTGCCACCGATCGGCAGCCGCTCGCCGCGCGCACGTAGCGCCTCCCGGGCGACGGTCACGTCGTCGAAGGGGATCTTCAGGCCGTCGGCCAGCTCCTGCCCCTGCTCATGGCCCTTGCCCGCGATCACCACCAGATCTCCTTGGCGCGCGGACGCGATGGCCTCGGCGATGGCCGCTCCGCGATCGGAGATCGAGTGGATCAGGGGCGCCTCCCGCGGGCGAGCAGCCTGCGCGGCCCCGGCCATGACTTCGGCGATGATCTGCTCGGGATCCTCCGAGCGCGGGTTGTCCGAGGTGACCACGACCACGTCGGCCAGACGCGCGGCAACCTCACCCATCAGTCCTCGCTTGCCGCGGTCGCGGTCTCCGCCCGCGCCGAACACGCACACGACGCGTCCTTCCCTATCCACGCCGGTCGCCTCCGCACCGCGCGGCACCAGTTCGCGTGCGGCGCACAGCACGTTCTCCAGCGAGTCCGGTGTATGGGCGTAGTCGACGATCACCGCAAAATCCTGGCCCTCGTCCACGGGCTCGAACCGGCCCGGTACGCGCACGCCACGCTCGAGCGCCGCTATCAGCACGCCGAGATCGCCTCCGAGCGCGTGCACAGCGGCGAGCGCGGCGAGCGCGTTGGCGACATTGAAGCGGCCGGGCAGCGGCAGCGCGACCTCGCGTTCCCCCGCGGGCGTGTGCAGCGTGAAACGACAGCCCGCAAAGGCGCAGCGCACTGCTGTTGCTCGATAATCGGCGGGCGCATCGAGGGCGAATGTGCACATCGTCCCCTCGATCTCCGCCGCGAGCCGCTGCCCGTAGGGATCGTCGACGTTTACCACGCTCACGCCCGGGTGAGCGCTGAACAGGCGGCGCTTGGCCTGGAAGTAGTCCTCCATCGTGTCGTGAAAATCGAGGTGGTCCTGGGTCAGGTTCGTTAACACCGCCGCCGCGAAATGGATCGCGTCGGCTCTGCCGAGCTCGAGCGCGTGCGAGGACACCTCCATAGCGCAGGCGCTATCACCCCCGTCGAGCATCTCACGGAAGTCTCTCTGCACGTCGATCGCCTCGGCTGTCGTGCGCTCGACTGGTCGCTCAGTCCCTCCGATGACCGACTTGACCGTCCCCAGCAGCCCGCACCGCGCGCCGCCGGCCTCGAGCAGGGCGCGCACCAGGAAGGCAGTGGTCGTCTTTCCGTTCGTCCCCGTCACCCCAACTACACCTAGCTCGGACGTCGGATCGCCATAGAACTTCGCCGCCAGTGGCCCCATCGCGGCGCGGGTGCAGGCAACCAGGACCTCCGGCACGCCGAGGCCGAGCGGACGCTCGACCACGAGCGCTGAAGCGCCGCTCTGAACAGCCTGCTCGGCGAAGTCGTGCCCGTCGCTCTTGAAGCCCTCCACGCAGAAGAACAGCGTCCCCGGCCGAACCCTGCGGCTGTCGTATGAAAGCCCCGTGATCTCGACCTCGGTGCTCGCACTCAGAGCGCCACCGGCCTTCTCCGCACCGCTATCGGTGTCACCGGCGATGCCGGCGATCAGATCGCCAAGCCTCATCGATCGATCCCTTGTGCCGGCACGTGGTTGAGTCTAGTTTGGCCTCCCGGCGGAGCGAGCTCTATTCCGGCGAGATGCGCAGGTAGGGCAGCGCGAAGCTCATGATCTGGCCGAAAGCGGGCGCGGCGACCGTGCCACCGTAGATCGATCCCGACTGCGGTTCGTCGACGACCACCGCGCACAGCAGCTTCGGGTCGGACGCCGGCGCGAAGCCTATGAATGAGGCGACATAGGCGCTTTGGGAGTATTCGCCGGTCGCCTGATCGATCTTGCTGGCGGTGCCCGTCTTGCCGGCCAGTCGATAGCCGGGGATCGAGACCTCGCTGGCGGTTCCCCCCGGAGCGAGCACACCTTCCAGCATCTTGCGCAGCTCGGCGGCTGTGGCCTCAGAGATCACGCGACGCCCGGCTGGCTCGGGTTGCGGACGCCCATCGATCGCGCCCACAATGTGCGGTGGGTGCAAGATTCCGCCGTTGGCGATCGCCGAATATGCGGTCGCCATCTGGATCGGGGTGACGAGCTCACCCTGCCCGATTGGCAGGTTGCCCATCGATGAGCCCGAGTACTGACTGAGCGCCAGCGCCTCGCCCGTTTCCTCACCGGGCAAATCGACGCCGGTGCGCGCACCGAAGCCGAAGTTGTGCACCCAGCCGTTGAAGCTTTCCGCCCCCTCCAGTTTGCCGATCTCGATCGCGCCGACATTGCTGGACTGGGCGAGGATCTGCGCGGTCGTGAGCGTCTCTTCGGCGTGTTCTGTGTCGTCGTGGATGGTCCTGTCGGCGACCTGGATCTGATCGGGGATGTTGAAGCCCGTGCTCGGCGTAATCAGCCCCTGCTGCAAGGCGCCTGAGACCGTCACTGCCTTGAAGGTGGAGCCCGGTTCGTAGTTGAAGCTGACCGCCCGGTTCTCCAGCGTGTCCGCGGGTGAAGCCCCCGGGTCGTTCGCGTTCGCCTGCGGCCAGCTCGCCATCGCGAGGATTGCGCCGCTGCGCGGGTCCATCACGATCGCTGTGGCGTCTTTGGGAGCAAATACCCGGCCCACCGCGCCCAGCACGTCTTCGGTGCGCTGCTGGATGTTGGCGTCGAGCGTGAGCGACAGCGACGCGCCGGGCGCCTCCGGATGCACGTCGGTGATCGATACGGGCTGGCCGAGCGCGTCGCTCACCACGCGTCGTTCGCCAGTGCGACCGCGCAAGATCGCGTTGCGCGAGTACTCCAACCCCTCCAGGCCGCCGCCTTCGGTGCCCACCACGCCCAGCACCTGTGCCGCCAGCGTGTCGCGCGGATACACGCGGCGCATGACCGGCGCGCCGTCGACACCCGGGATCTTCAAGGCCAGTACCGCACGCGCCTGTTTGGCGGGGAGCGCCCGCACGAGGTAGACGAAACCTGCGTGCGCCGAGAGCTTCGTCAGCACGCTCGCTTGCGTCTGGCCCAGCAGCGGGGCGAGCTCTTGCGCGGCGCCCAGCGGGTCGGTGATCAGGTACGGATCGGCCGAGATGTCCTCCGCGGGCTCGGACACGGCGAGGTCCACCCCGTTGCGATCGGTGATCGTGCCGCGCTGGGCGGGCACCGTTTCAGACGTCAACTGCTGGCTGCGGGCGGCCGTCCTCAGCGCCGCGCTGTGCACCCCACCGAGGTAGAAGGCGCGTCCGGCCGCCAGCACCAGGAGGAGGAAGAACAGCCCAAAGATCCCCCCCACACGGCGTTGGACGACAGCCACCTGGCTACCCTGCTGGGGCGGTGTTGCCGCCGGTCGAAGCGGTGGTCGCGGAGGCCGGCGCCGGTTCGGCGGGCGCCGTCTTGGGTTCTACCGACGGCGCACCAGCAGATTCCCCCGCTGGCGGCGATGCAGCGGGCGCCGTCGTGGACGGTTCAGCGGTCTGCGGCGATTCGGCGGAGGCGGTCGTCCCCGAGGACGCCCCGGCAGCCGTCCCGGGCGCTTCGGTGGATGATGATGGGGAGGCTTGCGTTTCAGAGCCGCCGGCGGAGGCTTCAGCGGAGCTGGTCGTTGGCGCGGCGTGGACGGGTGGTGCGCTCAGCGCAGCCGCGGCGCGGGCCGCATCGATCCCCGGACGAGCCGGGAGGAAGCGCAGCGCTCCAGCGGGGACCAGCTCCATGCCCATCTGCGCGGCCCGCAGCTCGACGCGATCGCCCGCCGCCATTTCCGAGTTTTCGATGCTCAGCGCCGCGTTCTCGCGCTGCAGTAGCGCCTCGTGCTCCAGCGCACGGCCGATTCCTCCGTTCAGCTCGAGCAGTCCGAGCTGCATCGTCACGATCCCGAGCAGGGCGAACGCGACCAGGCCGATCCAGACGCGTCCGGAGATCAGCCGGTCGAGCAGCCGCTGAGTCGCGGCCGCCTGCGCCGGCTGAGCGACTCTCGCTCGGTTCCTGGCGCGCGCCGGACCGGACACGCGCCGGGGCTTACGGGGAACGGCCAGCGGACCTCGCCCCGGACCGACCGTGCGCCGCGGATGGATGGCCGGGGCCGCGGCGGCTGCCGGGGGCGTCACGACGCCACGCTCCCGCTGTCGTCGTTCGGCTCATCAGAGGATGACGATGTCTCGCTCAGCTTTCGCGCGGCGCGCAGCCGCGCCGAGGCGGCGCGCGGGTTGTGCGCCACCTCATCTGTTGAAGGCACGATCGAGCGGCGTGCGATCAACGCCGCCTGCGGCTCACGACCGCATGCACACACGGGTAGATCAGGCGGGCAGATACAGCCACGGGCACGCTCGGCCAAGAAGCGCTTCACGCGTCTGTCCTCGAGTGAGTGAAACGAGATCCCAGCGAGCACGCCGCCCTCCCGCAGCAGCTCCCACGCGAGCGGGAGCCCACGCTCCAGCTGTCCCAGCTCGTCGTTCACCGCGATCCTCAACGCCTGAAAGGAGCGCTTGGCGGGATGACCGCCTCCGAAACGCGCGGGGGCGGGAATCGCCGAGTTGATCGTGTCCACCAGCTGAAGTGTCGTCTCGATCGGCGCCTCTCCACGCCGGCGCACGATCGCGCGGGCGATTGCGTTCGCATGGCGCTCCTCACCGAAGTCGCGCAGCGCACGCGCCAAGCGGCGCTCGTCCCAAGCGGCGACGATCTCGCGCGCGCTCAGCTCCTGCGTGGGATCCATGCGCATGTCCAGCGGCGCCTCATAGGAATAAGAAAACCCGCGCTCGTACGTGTCCACCTGCATTGAGGACATGCCCAAGTCGAAATAGGCCATATCGGCGCGCAGCCCCTCGCCGGCAAGCAACTCGAGCGCCTCGGCGTAGCTCGCGCGAATGAAGCGCACCGAGCAGGACGCCTCAGCGGCCAGCGCCGCGAAGCGCTCCTCGGCCAGAGGATCGCGATCGATCGCGATCAGCGTTCCCTCAGCGCCCAGGCGCTCGGCCACGAGGCGGGCGTGCCCACCGTCGCCGAACGTGCAATCGATCGCGGTCTGGCTCGGCTGGGGATCGAGCAGTTCGAGCAGCTCTCCCGCGAGCACGGGTATGTGACCATCGCGGTCACTGATTGGGTCGAGCCTCGCGGCCGCTCTTGCGGCAATGCCCGATGGCCGCCCACGAGGGGGGCGCCGGTGAGATCGTCGCATCTCAAGCAGGGTCGTCGACACGTGCGGTGATCTCCGCGACGCCGCTCAGCAGCGTCGGTCGATGGTCATTCCAACGGCCTCTGTTCCACAGCTCCAAGCGGTCGCCCACCCCGACGACCACGACCTCCTTCTCCAACACGGCGTGCTCGCCGAGGAAGCCTGGGACCATGATCCGCCCGGCTGCGTCTAGGTCCATGTCCTTGGATGAGCCGTAAAAGAAGCGCTCCAGCTCCGTCAGCCGCGGCGACAGGGGCGGAAGCTCCGCCAGCGCGCGCTGGGTGTATCGCTCGTAGTCCTCCGGGCGCCAGATCCCCACGCACGGCTTCAGGTCCACGGGCATCGCCATCACGACACCCTCAGCGAGAGCCGCACGGTAGCGGGCCGGCACCGTGAGGCGGTTCTTCGCGTCGAGCGTGTGGTCGAACGTGCCACGAAAGGGGACCAAGGTCAAGCTCCTGAGCTAGTTAGAAGCCGAGGTGGAGGAGTGGGAGGAGCCCCTCCACCTCGGCTCGCTGCTGCGAACTTACCCCACTTTCTCCCACAATGCAACCCCAATTGCACATTTCTTCCCACTTGACCTGTCTTGCGTCTTCTCAATAGGCAGAAATGCCTGCTCACAGCCGGCTTTTGCGGCGGCATGGCAAAGCCGCTGACAGGGGGCCTGGGTTGCAAGGGCCCATGCAGACCGCATAAGCGCAACGTCGCTTGCAGATCGATAGGCACTTGCGTTGAGGAGCGGACTGCGCATACGATCGCCTTCCTTGCCGCTCGTGCGAGGACCGCGAGAAAGGACGAAATCCGTTGCCCGCAGTCCGTACCTCCCCTAGACGTCTCCACACCACCCTGCTGGCGTTGGCCGCGATCGTCGCAATGCCGATACTCGCGGCGCTTGCGGGCTGCGGATCTTCGTCCCCCGTGCTTGGCACCGCCGCCGACCCAGCCGGCGCGATCCCCGCCTCCGTGCCGCTCTATGCCGGCGCGACCGTGCGCCCCGATGGTGCCCTGAAGACCGACGCGCTCGCCGCGGGGCGCACGCTCACTCACGAAACCGACCCCTACCTGCGCCTCCTTGCGGCCTTGCAGACGCCGGGCTCGCCCACACTCGACTTCAACCGCGACGTCGCGCCCTGGCTGGGTCCTCACGCCGGGATCTTCCTCAGCTCGCTCGACGGCTCCAGCCGGCTGCTCTCGCTGCTCGAGCAGGGCATCTTGGGCGGCTCCTCCACGGCGAGCTCGTGGCCGTTTGGCGCGCACGGTGTTCAGGGCGCGATCGTGTTGGACACCAGCGACGTCGCCAGGGCGCGCTCCTTCCTCACCTCCCAGGCCAACCACTCAGGCGCACACGCGGCTGGCTACCGCGGAGTCGCCTACCAGGTCACCTCCGGCGGCGTCGCTTTTGGCGTTGTCGGTCGCTTCGCCGTGATCGGCAGCGAAGCTGGGCTGCGCAGCGTGATCGACACCACGCTGGGCGGACCTTCGCTGGCTCAAGCGGCTGGCTACGCAAAGCTGCTCGCCGCCGCGCCCACCGCCACGCTCGCCCACATCTATACGCATCCCGGTGCGTCTTCGGGCTCGAGCCCCGCTTCGGGGGCGGGCGGCGCATCCGGACTTTCCGGATTGCTCGGGCTGCTCGCGAGCACGCACGCGGCAAACATCTCACTCGTGCCCTCCACCACTTCGCTCACGCTCGATGCCGACGTGCTCTCCTCGGGCTCTGGGACTGAGGCGGGCGGACTCCTCTCCGCTGACTCCGCGAGCGCGCAGGCGCTCGGCGAACTGCCGGGGGAATCGTGGCTGGCCGTCGGCCTGGGCAATGCCGGCGCCACGCTCGGGGCGGACGTTGAGGGTCTCTCGAGCCTCACCTCGCTCGGCAGTACCGCCTCCGCTAACGGCCCCCCAGAAAGCCCAGCCGCCGCGGGCTTCAGCGTCAAGGGCGTGCTCGAAGGAATGCTCGCACCGCTCGACGCGCTCTCGGCGAACAGCGCCGAAGCCAAACGCGCCTTCCAGAGCTGGATGGGCCCGGCGGGACTGTTCGCGAGCGGCAGCGGCGTAACCGACCTCAGAGGAGGAGTCGTGATCGCCTCCCGCAACCCCGCCGGCTCACGCGCCGCCGTCGCCAAGCTCGCCGTCCTGTTGAACAAGGCCGGCGGCTCGACACAGTCGATCTCGATTCAAGGCACCGACGCGGCGATCTCGGCAAGAGTGAGCGGCCTCCCCGTCGAACTCGACATCGCCGATGGCCGCGCCGCGAGCGGTCAGACCAAGTTCGTGATCGGCCTCGGCGAAGCCTCAGTCAGGGACGCCCTTGACCCATCCAGCACGCTCTCCACCTCCGCCTCCTCGAGCGCCGCGGCCTCCGCCCTCGGCGAAGGCGCCCAGCCGAGCCTCACGGTCGACTTCCCGTCACTCCTCGGCCTGCTCGAAGGGGTGGGGCTGAGCGAAGACCCCACGATCTCCAAGTTCGTCCCCTACCTACGCACGTTCACCACGCTCGCCGGCGGCGGACACTCGCTCGGCGGCGGGATCGATCGCTTCCGACTCGTGCTCGGGCTACAGCAGACCTCAGGCTAAAAGAACCTGTTTTCAAAAAGATCGGCACGCCCGGATGCGCACCTGGACACGGCGCTGGACCGATCGAAGATCCATGGGATCTTCGATCGTCGCCACGTGACGGCTTGCACGTGCTGGGCGATCCCGGATGATCGGCAGCACGCGCTTCGCCGTCCCGCGGCGCCCAGCTTGGTCCATGCACGCCCCGACCGCACCACCTATTCTGAAACAGGTTCTGAGGAGGGCTGCGCGCGTGGGAGACCAAGCTGCTCACCCTGTCCCCGACGGCCCGGGCCTCACTCTCACTCAGTGTCAGCCACCCATAGGCGACACTGAAAGCGCCCGGTAAAACACCGGGCGGGCGTGCACGACCCGATCGACCCCGTACCGCGACAATGTAGTTTCGCCGTCCGCTTCAATCGAATACCGTCCGATCACCGAGTCGCGGCCCTTCGTGGCGAAGAACCGGTCGATCACCGTCTGACGGTCCTTCCCGTGCGAGCCCGCCGCACGGATCGCGTCCAGCACCACGCTCATCGCCTCGTACCCGTACAGCGCGTAGGGTCCGCCCGCTTCGCCGAATCGACGGCGATAGTCGCTCAGCACGCCTTGCGCCGACGGTGGGTAGGAGTCTGTGGCCAGCACCGGCGTAGTCAGATATGTGCTCGCGGCCGCCGCGCCGATTTCCGAAGTGAATGTTGCGTTCACGAGCGTGCTCGACCCAAGCAACAGCAGGTGTGGGTCGGCACTGTGCAGCTGCTTCCACAGCGCAACCGTGCCCGCGCCGCTGCCGCCCGCGAAGAACACCGCTTCCGCGCCACTTTTGACGATCTTTTCGACGACACCCGTGAAGACGGTTTCGCCCGTCATGTCCAGGCTGTCGTGAGCGGCAACCACGATGCCCGCGCGTTCGGCGCCGCCTGAGACGATCTGCGCCAGCGGGATCTCGAACGGATCCTGGTCGTCGAGCACGTACACCTTCCCCACGCCCAGTTCCCGCATCAGCCGCACCTGCGCGGCCGCCTGCACCGGATCGCCGGGCTGCAAGCGCCCGAACGTGCGCCGCCCGCTCGGGTAGAAGCGTTCGGGCTCATCCTGGCCGGCGTCAAGTGTTGAGGTCAGCCCCACATACGGGCTCGCCGGGCTGACCTGCAGGATCCCCGCGGCGTTGATCAGCGGCAGCGACACGGCGGTCGCCGCGGAGTTGTAGTCGCCCAGGTAGGCGATCGTGCTCGTATCCTCAGCCGCCGTCTTGGCGTCTGTGGCGGTCACGTCGGGGGCCCACTGTTCGCTCACCGGGTTCGCGTCGTCGAGCGACACGTAGCTCACCCTGAACGGGCCCACGTGCCCGCCCGCGTCGGATAGCGCGAGCTTCTCTCCGTTCACGATCTCATCGGAGATCGCTCCCGAGGGTCCCTGCAGCGGCAGGCTCGAATAGATCGTGAGCTGGTTGCTGGTGGCGCTCGCCGCACCCGAGACGCCCACGCCCCCGCAGCCCGCCAAGACCACGGCGAGCACGGATGTCGCGGCAAGCACGGCCACCGGCGCCACGACCCGGGACACCTGGCACAGCCAGCGCGGGCGCACTGTTCAGCTAGCTACGACGGCCGGGCAGGTAGCCGGAGAGGATCTGAAGCGTTGCACCCACCAGGATGATCGCTGTGGCGAGCAGGAACGCGTCGAAGCCCTTGCTGCCGAGCGCCCATAACACGACCCAGACGACCAAGCCCGCAGTGACGGTGAGGATCAATCCCATGCCGCGCGAATCCTAGCGACCCCGAGCCAAGCCCGCAGCCAGTTCGGCCACCACCGCGCCGACCGCGCCCGCGGGGTCCTCCCCCTCAGCGGCCGCCCTCACCAGACGGGTGCCCACGATCACCCCGTCCGCACCGGCTTCAGCGGCCTGCCGGGCCTGCTCGGGCGTGCCGATCCCGAACCCGATCGCCACCGGCGCCTCGGTGCTCGCCTTCGCGCGGGCAACCACCTCCGCGAAGCGCCCCTCGAGAGCCTCACGCTCGCCGGTCGTCCCCACGACCGAGACCGTGTACAAGAACCCCCTCGTGCTCCTCCCGATCGCCGCCATGCGCTCCGGCGTCGTCGTCGGCGCCACCAGACCCACCAGCGCAATCCCGCTCGCCGCGCACGCCCTCCCCACCTCGGGCGCCTCCCCCAATGGCAGATCCGGCACGATCAATCCGCACGCCCCGGTCCTCGCCAATCGCTCTACAAACGCCTCTGCCCCCGGGGCCAGCACCATGTTCGCGTAACACATCAAAACCACCGGCACACTTCCCTGAAGCGCGCGCGCGACCTCCAACACTCCCGCCATGCTCGCGCCCGCTTCAAGCGCCTGCGTGCCCGCCGCGTGAATCACCGGACCGTCCGCTAGCGGATCCGCGTACGGCACGCCCAGCTCGATCAGGTCGGCGCCGGCCTGCACGCAGGCTTCGCCGATCCGCAGTGACTCTGCCAATGTCGGGTAGCCACCCATCAGGTAGGGCATCAGCGCCGCCCTTCCGCGCGCGCCCGCGAACGCCTCGGCGATGCGCGCCTCTCCAGTCATCGTGGAAGCGCTCACGACAGCGCCAGAACCTCGGCGAGATCCTTGTCCCCGCGTCCGGACAGACACACCAGGTCCAGCTCCCCTCCCGGCTGGGACAGCACCCACGCAAGCGCGTGCGCGGTCTCGAGCGCAGGGATGATCCCCTCCAGGCGCGCTACCTCCCTGAAGGCCGCGAGCGCTTCGCCGTCGGTCACCGCCACGTATGACGCGCGCCCGCTGTCGCGCAGGTGGGCGTGCTGCGGCCCCGCGCCCGGGTAGTCCAGGCCGGCGGACACCGAGTGAGCCTCGATGATCTGCCCCTCCTCGTCCTGCATGACCGCTGAGCGCGAACCGTGCAGGATCCCCGCACGGCCGCCAACCGTCAGTGGGGCGCCGTGCCGCTTGGTGTCGATGCCGTCGCCACCCGCCTCCACGCCGACCAACTCGACCTGCTCATCCTCAATGAACGCCTGGAACATCCCCATCGCATTCGATCCTCCCCCCACACAGGCCACCACCCGCGCGGGGAGCCGTCCCTCATGCTCGAGCACCTGCGCTCGCGCCTCGTCGCCGATCACGCGCTGCAGGTCTCTGACCAGCGCTGGGTACGGCGCCGGGCCGACGACGGAGCCGATCACATAATGCGTGCTCTCCACGTTCGTCACCCAGTCTCTGATCGCAGCCGATGTCGCCTCCTTCAGCGTCCTCGCCCCCGCATCAACAGGCGTCACGGTCGCCCCCAAGAGCTCCATCCGCTGCACGTTCGGCCGCTGCCTGCGCGTGTCCTCCACGCCCATGTACACCACGCATTCCATCCCCAGTAGCGCGCACACCGTGGCCGTCGCCACACCGTGCTGGCCCGCACCCGTCTCGGCGATGATCCTCCGCTTGCCCATTCTCCTCGCCAGCAGCGCCTGGCCGAGAGCGTTGTTCAGCTTGTGCGACCCCGTGTGGTTGAGGTCCTCGCGCTTGAAGTACACCGGCCATCCCACGCGCTCGGACAGCCTTCTAGCGCGATATAGCGGCGTCGGGCGCCCACCAAAGTCGCGCAGCAGCTCGTCCAACTCGCTGCGGTACTCCGGGTCCTCGCGCGCCGCAATCCACGCCTGCTCCAGCTCCGCCAAGGCCGGCATCAACGTCTCGGGCACGAACTGCCCGCCGTACTCCCCGAAGCGGTGCTCGACTGCGCTCACGCTGCTGATCCGAGAGGTATCCGCCCGACCGCCTCGAAGAACGCCCGCAGCTTCTCCGGGTCCTTGTGTCCCGGGGCAAGCTCGGTTCCGCTCGCCGTATCCACCGCATACGGGCGCGCCACCGCGATCGCCTCGGCCACGTTCTCCGCGTTCAACCCTCCGCTGAGGATCAACGGAACCTTCGAGGAGCGCTCAGCGAGCAACTTCCAGTCGAATGTCTCCCCCGTCCCTCCCCGCAAGCCCATCAACTCCTGTGTATTCCTCGCCCGTGCATCCAACAGATGAAAATCCACGTGGAACCGCTCCAGGCTTCTCACGTCGCCCGGGCCGGATACCTGCGCGGCCTTGATCACCCTTGCGCCGTTTCTGCGCGCCGCCTCCGCGCAGAATGACGGACCCTCATCTCCGTGGAACTGCAACATGCTGAGCCCCAACTCCTCGCTCGTCTCGACCACCTCCTCGAGCGGCGCGTTCACGAACACCCCGCACACCTCCACCTTGCGGCGCAACGCCGCGGTGATGCGCTGCGCCTCCTCCACCGAGCACCTGCGTGGGCTGCCCTCGAAAAAGATCAACCCAACCGCCCACGCCCCCAGCTCGACCGCCAGCTCGGCGTCCTTCAGGTTGGTGATCCCGCAGACCTTCACGCGGGTGGGCGTCTCGGACATACCTCAACGGTAGCGGGCCGCAGAGCCGGCCTTTTGGACGTTGGTGGTCCTACCCTTCGGGCGTGTTTGGGTTGGGCACCGAGTTGGGCCGGCTGCCGAGCGTTGTTTTGACGGTCTTGTGTTCGTAACCCCCGTGGCCGTTCGCACGCAGCAGCCCGATGCTGACGATGTCGCCGGGCTTCTTTGCCCCGATGTCGGTGGCGAGGTCTTCCGCGCTCGCAACCGCCTTGCCTTCGATCGAGACGATGATGTCGCCGCCGATCGCCACCTGGCCGTTTTCCGTGCTCCCGTTGATGCCGCCACGAATGCCCGCCTTTTCGGCCGGCGTGCCTTTCTGGACGCTTTGCACGAGCGCCCCGCTCTTGACCGGCAGGTTGAGCGCCGAGAGCGAGCCATCGATCGTCAGCGAGGTCAGGCCCAGATAGGCGCCGCGCACCGTACCGCCCTTCTCCAGCTGGGAGATCTCACTCTTAGCGGTATTGATCGGCACCGCGAAGCCGATGCCGACGCTGCCGCCACCTGAGCCGCCTGTCTCGATCTGCGAGTTGATGCCGATCACCTGCCCCGCGGCGTTGAGCAGCGGGCCACCCGAGTTGCCGGGGTTGATCGGCGCGTCGGTCTGCAGCACGTTGTCGATGGCGAAGCCATTCGGCGCGGTGATCTGTCGCTGTAGCGCGGAGATCACGCCCGTCGTGAGCGTCCGTTCCAAGTCGAACGGGTTGCCGATCGCGAGCACCGGGTCACCCACCTGGACCGCACCGGAGTCGCCCAGCGTGAGCGGGTGAAGCGTCAGGCCGTCGGTCGAGATGTGTAGCACGGCAAGATCGTTGGAGGGGTCCTTGCCGACCACCGTGGCTTCGACGTTCTGGCCTTTTTCGAAGCTCACCTGGACCTTGATCGCATTCTCGACCACGTGATAGTTGGTCAGGATCGTGCCGTTTGAGTCGATCACGATTCCCGAGCCGGTCGCCTGTCCCTGGCGCTGGCTTTCCCCGCCACCGAAGAGGTTGAAGGGCGATTCCGTTTTCTGCACGATCGTCGAGGTCACAAACGCAACGCCGGGCGCATCGTGCACATAGATCTCGTGCGGGGTCAGCCCACGACTCTGCTGCGAGGCGTTCGACGGAGCCAACGGAGCAGCCTGGATCGTCGTGATCGTCTTCTGGGTGTCGCTCAGCCCACCGAACGCGGCGATCACCGCGACGACCACCCCGCCGCCGATCAGGGCGGAGAGGAAGGGGATGAAGAATGTGCGTTTCATCGATGCAGAGGATGATCGGCGGCTATGAAGGCCATCTAAAGCGAAGCCCCCGTTCCTTCTAAAGTTATTGGAACCCCCGCCCAACCCGTCTCCCGGGCGATCCCTCGGCACTGCCGGTGCGATCTCCCCGCAGCGTCCTGAGGGCCGCCTCGGGATCCTCAGAGCGCATCAGCGACTCCCCCACCAGGACCGCCTGCACGCCGAGCGCCTTGAGTCTTTGCAACTGCTCGGCAACCGCGATCCCCGACTCCGATACCACGGCCACCCCGGCCGGCACCTCGTCCATCAGCCGTTCGGTGCGCTCCACGTCCACGCTGAAATCCCGCAGATCGCGGTTGTTGATCCCGATCATGTCCGCCCCAAGGCTGAGAGCAACGTGTAACTCCTCGCGGTCGTGGACCTCCACCAGCACGTCCAACCCCATCACGCGTGCGGAGTCGTGCAGCACCGCTAGCTCTCCTCTCTCAAGGGCCGCCACGATCAGCAGCACCGCGTCGGCGCCGGCTGCAAGCGCCTCTTGCAACTGGTACTCGTCGAGGATGAAGTCCTTGCGTAGGAGCGGCAGATTCGAGACTTCGCGGGCGGCGCACAGATCCTCGAGCGACCCTTCGAAGTTGGGACCCTCCGTTAGTATGGACAGCGCGCTCGCGCCGCCGCGCTCATATGCGTTCACTATCTCCTTCAGATTTGGGCAGTCGCTCAGCTTCCCGGCCGAGGGCGAGCGGCGCTTGAACTCGGCAATCACGCTGATGCCGGGGCGAGTGAGTGCGTCGCGCAAACGCCGTGCGCCGGTGCGATTGGGCGGTAGGCGTTCAAGCGGCACATCGCGCTTGCGCCGCTCCACCTCCTCGCGCGTTTCGGCGAGTATGCGATCGAGCACCGTCGAGGCGCGCGTGCTCACCTGGCCACCTCCTTGCTCTTGCTCTCCTCCACATAGCGCTGAAGCGCGCCCGCTGCGCTTCCGTCGGCGAGCGCCACGCGGGCCATTTCGACTCCCGCCGCGATCGTATCCGCACGCCCGGCGGCGTAGATCGCCGCGCCGGCGTTGATCAGCGCCAGGTCGGCGCGCACACCCGGCTCACCCGCCAGGATCGCGCGCGTCACGGCCGCATTCTCCTCGGGAGTTCCGCCGTGGTAGTCCGGCTCGGCGGCGAGCTCGATCCCGACATCGCCCGGAGTGAGCGTGTGGTGGCGGATCTCCTCGCCGTTTACCTCCACGACTTTCGTCGTTGCTTGCACCGAGATCTCATCCATCCCGTCCTCACTTGCCACGATGAGTGCCCGATCCACGCCCAGGTTCGCCAGCGCGCCCGCGATCGTCTCCAGAAAGCTCGGGTCGGAGACACCGATCAGCTGGCGACGGGCGCCCGCGGGATTGGTGAGCGGCCCGAGGAGGTTGAAGATCGTCCGCACCGCGAGCTCGCGCCTGACCGGCACCACGAAGCGTGTCGCCTGATGGTGCGCGGGCGCAAACATGAACCCAAACCCAGCCTGGGCGATGCAGCGCGCGACCCCTTCTGGGTCGAGGTCGATCCGCGCGCCCAACGCCTCCAGCAGATCCGCCGATCCGGACCTGCTGGTGGCGGAGCGATTGCCGTGCTTGGCGACCGCGCAACCGGCCCCGGCGGCGATCAGCGCGGCGGTGGTCGACACGTTGAACGTGCTCCGCCCGCCACCGGTGCCCGCGGTATCGAGCAGATCCTCCCGCTCGCTGTGGACATGCGCGGCCAGCGTCCGCATCGTGCGCGCCAGCCCGGTCAGCTCGTCCACGGTCTCGCCCTTCGTCCGTAGGGCGATCAGAAACCCCGCGATCTGGACTTCGGACACCTCGCCGTGCATGATCTCGGCGAGCACCTCGGCGGTCTCGTCCGCGCTCAGATCCCTGCGCGAGGCCAGCGCGTCGATCGCGCGTGTGAGGATCGCGTTCGCCATCAGCCCAGAAAATTAGCGAGCAGCCGCTTGCCTTCGTCGGTCAGCACCGACTCGGGATGGAATTGCACACCCTCGGCCGGCAGCTCGCGGTGGCGCAGCCCCATCAAGACGCCCCCGCCGCGCGCGGACTCCTCCAGGCAGTCGGGCAGCTCGGAGTCGACGACGAGCGAGTGATACCTACCGACGGTCAGCGGTGTCTGGAGCCCGTTGAAGATCGTGCGCCCGTCGTGCTCGATGCGCGTCGCCTTGCCGTGCACCGGCGCGTGCAGCTTCCAACGCCCTCCGAACGCCTGCGCCAGCGCCTGGTGGCCGAGGCACACGCCGAGCGTTGGTATCCCCGCTTCGGGCATCCGCCTTACCGTCTCGAGCGTTATCCCCGCCTGCTCCGGCGTGCACGGCCCTGGCGAAACCACGCAGCGCTCGTATCCCCGCTCGAGCAGCTCCTGCACCGTCGCACGGTCGTTGCGCACCGTCTCCACCTCGGCGTCCAGCTCGCCCAGATATTGCACGAGGTTGTAGGTGAACGAGTCGTAGTTGTCGATGACGAGAACCTTCATGGCCAGTCCGGTTGTTCGCAGGCGAGCTCGATCGCGCGCATGGCAGCCGCGGACTTCGCCACCGACTCCTCGTACTCGTACTTTGGCTTGGCGTCCGCCACGGTGCCGCCGCCGGCCTGCACGTGGGCGACGCCGTCCTTGACTACGACCGTCCGGATGTGAATCGCCGTATCGAGATCCCCGGCGTAGCTCAGATACCCGACCGCGCCGCCATATCCCCCCCGCTTGACGGGCTCCAGCTCATCGATGATCTGCATCGCACGCACCTTCGGCGCGCCCGACAGCGTCCCGGCCGGCAGCACCGAGCGCAGCGCGTCCATCGCGCCCACCTCCTCACGCAGCGTGCCCGACACCGAGGAGACGATGTGCATCACGTGGCTGTAGGACTCAACCTCCATCAGCTCGTCGACCGTCACGCTCCCGTACTCGCATACCCGCCCCAGGTCGTTACGGCCGAGGTCGACCATCATCACGTGCTCCGCGCGCTCCTTCTCGTCGGCCAGCAGCTCAGCGGCGATCCGCCGGTCTTCCTCGGGCGTCGCTCCGCGCGGACGCGTGCCCGCGATCGGCTTCGTGCTCACGTGCCGACCGTTGACGGTCAGCAGCGGCTCAGGGCTCGCCCCGGCGACCTGGAAGTCGCCGAAGTCAAGGAAATACATGTAAGGACTCGGGTTCACCGTGCGCAGGCCGCGGTAGATCGAGAACGCCTCCACCGGCACCGGTGCCGACCAGCGCTGCGACGGCACCACCTGGAACGCGTCGCCCGCGTAGATGTACTCGACGATCCGCTCCACCATCGCTTCGAAGCGCTCGCGTGGCATGTTCGACTTGAACTCCGGAATCTCGCGAGGCGCGACCGCCCGCTCTGCACGGGGTACGGGCCCCGCGAGCGCCCGCTGCGCTTCGGCGATGATCGCCGCGGCATCGGCATAGGCCTTGTCGACGTCGCGCTGCGCGCGAAGATCGGCGTTCGCGAGGATTGTGACCGTATGCTTGAGGTGGTCGAACACGACCAGCGCATCAGTCAGCATCAGCGCCATGTCGGGCACCTCCAACGGATCGGGACCTGGTTTCCCCAGCGGCTCGATCGAACGCACGAGGTCATAGCCAAACACTCCAACTGCGCCGCCCGTGAATGGCGGCGCGTCGGTCATCGGCGCTTGCTTCACCTGTCCCATCCGCTCGGCCGCGATCGCGTAGGGATCGCCGCCGTCCGCGAGCGACCAGCGCAGGACCTCGCGCGGCTGGAAGCCGATGAACGACCAGCGCCCGACTCTTTGGCCCTGCTCGGCGGACTCCAACAAGAACGTCGGGTCCAGCGGGTCGAGCGCCCGCAGCTTCAAGAACGCCGACACCGGGGTCTCGCAGTCCTCCACGAACGTGACGCTCAGCGGGATCAGGTTGTAGGAGCCGGCAAGCGCCTGTGCCTCCTGGAGCGACGGATGGATCGCCGCCGTTGCGGCGCTCGCCTCCGGTGCGCTAGGAGCGACGGCCATCGAGCACCCGCTCGGCGTCCGTGATCGCGCGCCCGCGGCTGCGCAGCAGCACCAGCAGGTGATACAGGACGTCGGCCGCCTCTTCGTCCACGCGCCCATCGGACTCCTCGCGCGCGGCGCGCGCTACCTCCTCGGCCTCCTCCATCACCTTCTCGCCGATCCGAGCAGGGTCGTCGAGCAGCTCGACCGTATAGGAGCCCTCCGGGCGCTCCCGCGCTCGCTCGCTCAGCGTTCGCTCGAGCGCCGGCAACGTCTCGTATGGCGCGCCCGGATCGAGCTCGCCGCGGTGAAAGCACGTGCGCTCACCCGTGTGGCAGGCAGGTCCGGCGGGTTCCACGAGCGCGAGCAGCGCGTCGCCGTCGCAGTCAACCCTCAGCGCCCGCACGGTCTGCACGTTGCCGCTCGTTTCACCCTTGTGCCAGGGCTCTGCTCGCGAACGGCTCCACAGGTGCAACTCGCCACTCGAGCGTGTGCGCTCGACGGCCTGCGCGTTCATGTAGGCAAGCGTCAGCACCTCGCCCGTGCTCCAGTCCTGGACCACGCACGGCACGAGGCCCTGCTCGTCGTAGGAGAGAAGCTCGTCGATCCGATCGTCGCCCGGTGCGCTCATGCTGAGCACGATTGTAGGTCCAGCCGTAGGTCGAGCCCCCGGCACCGGGTTTGAGACAGACTCCTTGCGAGGATGACATCGCTGTTCGAACGCAAGCTGCTCGTGGTCACGGGCAAGGGTGGGGTCGGCAAGACGACGGTCGCCGCCGCGCTCGGCCTCGCCGCCGCGCAGCGAGGCTTGCACGCAATCGTGGTTGAGGTGGGAGACCAGCGCCGGCTACCCGGGCTCTTCGGGCTGAACGGGAACGAGGTGGGCTCAGAGACAAAGCTCGAGGAGCGTATGTCGAGCATCTCGATCGACCCCGACCACGCGCTGCTGGAGTGGCTGCAGGCGCTCGGCGGGCGCATCTCGGGCCGCGTACTCGCCTCCAGCGGCACCTTCCAATACTTCGCAGCAGCCGCTCCCGGCGCCAAGGAGCTGGTGAGCATGGTCAAGATCTGGGAGCTGACCCAAGGCGAGCGCTGGCGCAAACGCGCCGCCGGCTATGACCTGGTGATCCTCGACGCCCCCGCCACGGGCCATGCTCTGGGGATGCTCCACTCGCCGCGGACGTTCGGCGCGATCGCGCGCGTCGGCCCGATCGCTGGACAGGCGCAACGGGTGCGCGAGCTGCTGGAGGATCCCGCGCGCTCCGGCTACCTCGCGGTCGCACAGGGAACTGAGATGGCGGTCTCAGAGACGCTCGAGTTGAGGGATGGCCTTGATCGAGTACTCGGCCGCACCCTTGACGCGGTCGTGGTCAACGGCAGCCTGCCGCGACGCTTCTCAGGCGCGGAGCTGCTCCGCATCGCGCGCCTTGGCGGTGAGGTGGCCCCAGCCGATCGGGTCTCCTCCACGGGCGCCGCGCCGAGCTCAGAGGACGCGGTGAAGCAGTCAGCCGCTCGGGCCGCCCACGCTGTGCACACGCGAGCGAGCTTTCAGCACAACCAACTCGCTCGCTTGCGTAGACGCAACTTCGCGGTGCTGGGGATCCCCTTCGTGTTCACCGCAGAGCTCGATCTTCCGGCCGTGCGACGAATCGCCGAGCACCTTGAGCGGAAGCTGTAGGCGGCTCAAGTTATGCCCAGGCGATCGAGCAGTCCCTCATCGCCGCGCCAGTCGCGGCGCACACGCACCGATAGATCCAGATGCACGTGAGTCTCGAGCTCACGCTCGAGCTCCTTGCGTGCGGCGATCCCGATCGCCTTGATCATCTTCCCTCGCGCACCGACCACGATCCCCTTCTGGGACTCGCTCTCGACCCAGATCAGCGCGCGCACCCGCGCGAGGTCCTCGCGCGGCCATTCGAGCTCCTCGACGACCACCTCGACCGCGTGCGGCACCTCCTGAAAAGTGCGCCTGATGACCGCCTCGCGCACCAGCTCCGCCAGCAGCAGCGCCCGCGGTTGGTCGGAGCGATCGTCCGTCGCGAACATGAACGGCCCCTCCGGCATCAGCCCCTGGAGATGCTCGACGAGCGCGGGCACGCCCACGCCCGTGCGCGCCGAGATCGGAAACACGTCCTCGCCCACCTCGAGCACGGCTGCCTGCTCGAGGATCTCGACCGTCGCCGTCCGGCTGAGGCGATCGACCTTGTTCACCGCGATCGTCGTGCGCACCTGCGCGCCCGCGAGCGCCCGCGCGATGAAACGGTCGCCCGGGCCCACACCCTGCTCGCCGTTGATCATCAGCAGTGCCACATCTGAGTCCTGAAGCTCCTGCTGGACCCGCCGCGCCATTCGCTCGGTCAGCGCGTCGCGCGGGCGCTGAACCCCGGGCAGGTCCACCAGCACCATCTGACAGTCGCCGCTGCTGTGCACCCCCCGGATCGCTCGCCGCGTCGTCTGCGGCCGGTCGGCGACGATCGCCACCTTCTCTCCCACGACCGCGTTCACGAGCGTTGACTTGCCGACGTTGGGCCTGCCGGCCAGGGCGACGAAGCCACTATGCGTGGTCACGGACCCGCGCTCTGAGGCTCCACACCTTCACCGTCACCGGGGTGAACGGCCTCCTGTGACAAGAGCTCGGCCTGCAATCTCAACATCTCGCCAGCGTCGGTCTCGTGGTCCATTCCCAGGAGATGCAACACCCCGTGCACGACCGCCTCACGCAGATCGGTTGTGTGCTCGGGGCAGATGACGACG
>Ga0116222_1000304_pt1 | contig 32576 bp, 25 predicted proteins | sample Sb_taG_12_FD_88963 | JGI IMG/M metagenome (GOLD analysis project Ga0116222, IMG submission 88963) | Peat soil microbial communities from Weissenstadt, Germany - Sb_50d_9_AC metaG | ecosystem: Environmental > Terrestrial > Soil > Wetlands > Peat | place: Germany: Weissenstadt | collected 2010-09-21
CGGCGGTCTGTCTCGAACCTGCGGCCCGCCCAGACCCGGCGGTCTGTCCTGGGCCGGCTGGTACTGCCGAGCTGGATGGACTGACCGGCCGGCCGTCCTCGCGCTCAGGAGCGCCAGGACCTGGTTCATCGTTCATCGTCAGCGCCTTTTCCCGGCGAGATTCACGTAGCTTGTAGATTGCAGTCCGGCCCGGCGACTGCCCGACCGGCTCAGGCTAGCGGCTGCAACAGGTGGTTATGACTCGCTCAGAATTGCCCGGGGCCGCAGTGTCGCCAGCGACGAATGCGGAAGTCACCGAGTCGGTCAGGGCCGATGCCGACCGGCGTCCTCCCGCCGACCTGGTTCCCTGGCTGATCGCGGCTGGAGTCTTCGCCGCATACACCACGATCTCGGTATTCCGTTACCTGCGCCTGCAGCCGACCTCGTGGGACCTGGGCATCTTCACCGAGTATGTCAAGCAGTACGCGCACCTGAGTGCGCCGATCGTGGACGCCCGCGGAGCTGGCCTTAACCTGCTCGGCGATCACTTCCATCCGATCGTGGCGCTGATCGCACCGTTCTTCCGGCTCTTCCCTTCGCCGGTCACCCTGCTGGTAGCCCAGGCGCTGCTCGCCGCGCTGTCGATCATCCCGGTCAGCCGGGCGGCGGCCGACCGGCTGGGGACCGGGGCCGGCCGCGCCATCGGCGCCGCATACGGGTTCTCGTGGGGCCTGCAGCAGATGGTCAACTACGACTTCCACGAGATCGCCTTTGCCGTCCCGCTGCTGGCGTGCTCGCTGTCCGCGCTGGTCCGCGGCCGGATCTCCAGGGCCGTGGTCTGGGCGCTGCCGCTGGTCTTCGTCAAAGAGGATCTGGGGTTCACGGTTGCGGCCATCGGGTTGATCCTGGTCGTCGCTTATCGGCAGCGGACGGCGGGGATCGCGCTGGCGGTTTGGGGAATGGCCTGGTCGGTGCTGGCGATCGTCGTGATCATCCCGCAGTTCAACGCCGCCCACGTCTATCCGTACTGGTCCAACGGCGGTGAGCTCTCCCCGTCAGGGACCGCGATCTCTTTGGCCGGGATGGTGCACCAGCTGATCGCCTCGCCTGGGGTCAAGCTGCCCACTCTCGCGCTGATCTTGCTGCCCACCGGGTTCATCGCGCTGCGTTCGCCGCTGGTGCTCGTCGCGCTGCCGAGCCTGCTGTTGCGCTTTGTCTCGACCAACAGCGCCTTCTGGGGCACGGGCTGGCATTACAACGCGACCGTGATGCCCGTCGTCTTCGTCGCGGCGATCGACGGAATCGCCAGGATACGGGCCGCCGGCCAGGCCAGCAGGCAGCTGCCTGGCAGGCTCGGGGCGGAACTTCAGCGGTACGGCGCGGCGATGATGCTCGCGGTCTGCGCGGCGCTGGCCTTCCAGTTCCCGCTGGCCAGCCTGTGGAACGGCCAGACCTATCAGCTCGGGCCGCATGTCGCGGCCGCCCGTGCGGCGATGGCTCTGGTGCCAGACGGGGCGACCGTGCAGACCAACATTGACCTGCTCGCGCCGCTCGGGGCCAGGGCCGATGCCTTCTGGCTGGGCAACAGCTCGTACTGGCACGGCAGCAGCGGAAACCCTGCCACCACCTACGTCATCTATGACCAGCAGATCGGTGACCTGCCGCCGCCACCGCATGGCGTGTTCAGCTACATCGAGAGCCTCGATCGCGGCGCGCGCCTCAGCCTTATCTACCACGATGACGGCGTCTATGTCTTCCGCCGGTCCTAGGTCTGCCGATCCGGCCGGAGCCAGCGGTCAGTTCCCGATCGCCAACGCAAGGCAGCCGGCCGAACCGCCTCGCTCGGTCGCCGCGGACCGGCCGCTGGCCGCGAACCGGGTGGGGACTGCGGTGGTGCTTGGTTGCTACCTGCTGGGCGCAATGCTCGTCACGTGGCGGCTGTGGGCCGACCCGGCATCCCGGATGGTGGTCGGCAATCCGCAGGACGCTGACCAGTTCGCCTGGTACCTGCGTTACGCGGCAACGGCGGTGGCTGACGGGCGGTTTCCCGCGCTGGTCACGTCGGCGCTTAACGCGCCGCAGGGCGTCAACGTAATGTGGAACACGTCGCTGCTGCTGCCAGCCGTGCTGCTGTCGCCGGTGACCCTCCTCGCCGGGCCGCAGGCCAGCCTGACCATCGTGACCACGGTCGGCTTCGCCGGCTCGGCGGCGAGCCTGTTCTGGGTGCTCCGCCGCTGGCGGGTCAGTCTCGGTGCGGCGGCCCTGGCCGGAGCGGTCTACGGCTTCTCGCCAGCTCTGCTGCACGCTGCGATCGGTCACTACAATCTGCAACTCGCCATCCTGCCGCCGCTGATCGTCGATGCAGGCCTGCGGGTTGTGGTCGGCCGGCCGTCACCCGTCGCTCCGGTCAGCGGACCGCCCGCTGGCGAGCTGCCGTCCGTCGCCCCGGCTGGCGGGGCGCACTCGGGGCGGGCCCGCTGGCCGTCCCGGCTGCCAGTCGCGGTGCGGGACGGCTGCCGGCTTGGCCTGCTGGTCACCGCGCAGATCTTCACCGGCGAGGAACTGCTGCTGCTCACTGGCTTGGCCGGCCTGGTTGCGGTGGCGGTCCTGGCGGCGAGCTGCCCCCGTGCGGCCGTGCGCCGGACGAAACCGGCCCTGGTCGGCCTCGCGGTGGCAGCGGGAGTCACCCTAGCCTTGGCCGGTCGAGCGCTGTGGGTGCAGTTCCTTGGGCCGCTGACCCAGCACGGCAGCGCGTTCTTGCCGGACTATTTCGTGAACGACGTGAGCGGCTTCGTGACGCCCTCGCGCCAGCAGTTGTTTCACTCCGCGGCGAGCGCCGCGGCCGCCGCCCGCTACCAGGGCGGACCTGCCGAGTACCTGGCGTACCTGGGCTGGCCGCTGATCGTCGCGCTGCTGCTCGTCACGGCTGCCTGCTGGCGCCATCCGGCGGTCCGCGCGGCAGCGCTGACCGTCATCGCGTTTGAGGTCCTCTCTCTCGGTGGTCACCCGCTGGTCAGCGGTGTGTCCCACCCAGGCGTGAACCTGCCGTGGCACTGGCTCGAGAACCTTCCCGTGCTCGGATCGGCACTGCCGACCCGGATGTCCATCGTCGCTGACGGAGCGGCGGCGACCTTGCTCGCGCTGGGCATCGACCTGGCACGAAAGCGGCTAGCCGGGATCCGCAGCGGCCGCTGGCCGGCGGCGGTCACCGCGGTAGCTGTGCTCGCTTGCCTGCCGCTGGTGCCCCGGCCGCTCGCGTCGGCCGAGGTGACTCCGCTCCCGGCAGGCTGGTCGGCCGCGATCAGCGCGCTGCGCCTGGCGCCAGGCGCCCGGGTCCTGGTCGTGCCTGTCCCCACCCCGAACCTCACCCTGGCGATGCGCTGGCAGGCCGACACCGGTCATCCGGACGCACTGATCGGCGGCTACTTCACCGGGCCGGCCTGGAACGGTCATGCGTACATCGGCGGCAACGGCGTCACAGCCACAGCGCGCTACCTGAACCAGCTCTGGTTCGCTGGACTGCCGCCGGGCGGCCAGAGCGCGGCCGCGGCGGCCGGCGCCGGTCTCGCGCCGCCGGGTACCGCTCCGACACCGTCGGCGGTCCGCGCCGATCTCACCGCCTGGCGGCCCGCCGCGGTGCTGGCGGTGACCACCCCGGACTCCCCGCTCGGACGCTACCTGCGCCACCTGTTCGGCCCGCCGACGACCCAGTCAGGGACCGTCATGGGCTGGCGTTTGTAGCAGGCCCGCTCCACCTGGCCTCGATGACGGTCATGATCACGCCCGAGTTACCCGTTATGTGGCTGTGCAATCGATGCCATGTGCGCTCGCCCAGGCCAGCGGCAGCCGAGCGGGCCACGTTACGCTGGCAGCGGCATAGCGCGCCTGACGCCGCCTGGCCCGACGCCGCACTGGAGGTCCCTGTGGCCCTGCGCATCATCATCGGCCTAGCGCTGACCGTGATCGCGTTCGCGATCGCGGGCCGGCGCCTCTGGTGGCTGTACCGGCTCGCGACCAGCGGCCAGCCTGCCCCGGAGCGGATCACGGCGCTCAGGGAGCATCCGGGCCGCGGCGCCGAGGCCGAGGTCACTGAGGTGCTCGGCCAGCGCAAGCTGCTGCAGTGGACGGTCCCCGGCATCGCGCACTTCATGACGTTCTGGGGCTTCACCATCTTGCTCCTGACTCTGATCGAGGCCTACGGCGACCTGTTCAGCAAGACATTCGCGATCCCCGGCATCGGCCACTGGGCATGGATCGGCTTCCTCGAAGACCTGGTCGCCGTCGCCGTCCTGGTCGGCATCGCCACCTTCGCCGTGATCAGGCTGCGCAGCGATCCGAAGCGTGAGGGCCGCAAGTCCCGCTTCGCCGGTTCGCACACTGGCGCCGCATGGCTCGTTCTGCTGCTGATCTTCCTGGTGATCGCCACGCTACTGGTGTCCCGCGGGGCCCAGATCGACACCGGTGACTTCCCGTACGCCCACGGGGCGTTCGCGTCGCAGATCGTCGGCCACTGGCTGGCGCCGCTGGGCCACGGCGCCGACTCCGGGATCGAGACCGGCTTCGTCCTGGCCCAGCTTGCCGTCATACTCGGCTTCCTGATCCTGGTTACCTACTCCAAGCACCTGCACATCTTTCTCGCGCCGCTAAACGTGCTGTTCTCGCGCCGCCCGAACGGCCTGCGCGCCCTGCAGCCGATGCGGTCCGGCGGCCAGGTGCTCAACTTCGAGGAGGCCGACCCGGACACCGACGTGTTCGGCCTCGGCAAGATCGAGGATCTGAGCTGGAAGGGCATGCTCGACCTGGGCACCTGCACCGAGTGCGGCCGGTGCCAGTCGCAATGCCCGGCCTGGGCGACCGGCAAGCCGCTTTCGCCCAAGATGCTCATCCTTGACCTGCGCGATCACGCATTCGCCAAGGCGCCGTACCTGCTGGCCTCGTCCGACCAGGCCAGGGAGCAGCTGCCCGATGCCGTCAAGCAAGAGGCGCAACGGCCCCTCGTGGGCAGTGCCGACGCGAATGGCGTGATCGATCCCGACGTGCTCTGGTCCTGCACCAACTGCGGGGCGTGCGTGCAGGAATGCCCGGTCGACATCGAGCACATCGACCACATCACCGGGATGCGCAGGCACCAGGTGCTGATCGAGTCCGAGTTCCCCGCCGAGGCGGCCGGGATGCTCAAGAACCTGGAGAACAAGGGCGACCCGTGGGGGATGGGATCGTCGAAGCGGACCGAATGGATCACCGAGCTTGACTTCGATGTGCCGGTCGTCGACGGGGCGATCGGAGCCGATGTGGAATACCTGTTCTGGGTGGGCTGCGCCGGCGCGCTTGAGGACCGGGCCAAGAAGACGACCAAGGCGATCGCACGGCTGTTGCACACCGCAGGGGTGTCGTTCGCCGTGCTCGGCCCTGGTGAGACCTGCACCGGCGACCCGGCCAGGCGGATGGGCAACGAGTTCGTCTTCTCGATGCAGGCCCAGCAGAACATCGAGACCCTGAACGAGGCCGGAGTCCGCAAGATCATCGCGAGCTGCCCGCACTGTTTCAACACGATCGCCAACGAGTACCCGCAGCTGGGCGGGAACTACGAGGTGATTCATCACACCCAGCTGCTGGCTCAGCTGGTACGCGACGGCAAGCTGACTCCGGTGACCCCGATCGAGGAGAAGATCACGTACCACGACCCGTGCTTCCTCGGTCGGCACAACAAGGTATTCACCCCGCCGCGAGAGATCATGGAGCGGGTTCCGGGCGTGCAGGCGCAGGAGATGCACCGGTGCAAGGAGCGCGGGTTCTGCTGCGGAGCTGGCGGGGCCAGGATGTGGATGGAAGAGCGGATCGGCAAGCGGATCAACACTGAGCGGATCGACGAGGCGCTCGGCACGAATCCGGACACCATCTCCACTGGGTGCCCGTTCTGCCTGGTCATGCTCGGCGACGCGATCAGTGCCAAGAAGAGCTCAGGTGAGGCGAAGGAGTCACTTGAGGTGGTCGACGTCGCCCAGCTGCTGGCCAGATCCGTCGCGTTGCCCGCGCCGGCGGGCCAGGACGGGCCGGGTCCGGCTTGAGGCTGGCCGATGAGCTCGCGGCACACCGACGGTTCGGAGTGGGCCGGTGGCGTGGAGCGGGCCGGTGGTTCGGCGTGGGCCGGTGTCTTCGGGCGGGTCAATGAGTTCGCGCCGGGCCGAGTCGTTTAGCGACGGCGTCTTCGCGGTCGCTATCACAGTCCTGGTCTTCAACCTGCTGTCGATCGCGCGGCCGGACCAGGTGGTCAGCTACCACCTACTGTTGATCGCCTGGCCGCAGTATGCCGCCTACGTGGTCAGCTTCCTGACGATCGGCATCATGTGGCTCAACCATCACACGATGCTGTCGCATGTATCCAGGGTCGACCGGGTCACGCTGGTGATCAACACCTTCCTGCTGATGGGTGTGGTTGCCGTGCCGTTCCCGACCGCGCTGATCGCCGACAACCTCGCGGCGACCGCCCGGGCGAACGTCCCGGCCAGCACCGCGGCCGGGGCCCAGGTAGCGACCGTGGTCTACGGGCTGGTCATGATCGCGATCTCGATCGGCTTCTCGGGCATGTGGCTGTATCTCGCAGCTCATCAGGAGTCACTGGCTGCCAGGCCAATCCGGCCGCCGCGGCAGGCCACGGTGCGGTTCAGCGCGGGACTGCTCGGATACATCATTGCCACGTTGATTGCCGCTTTCGTCTCGCCCGGCGTGGCGCTGGCGATGTACGGCCTGATCGCCGTGTACTACCTGTTTGAGCACTTGCCGGATTCGGCCGAGGCGGCTGACGCCGAGGAGAGCGATCTTGCCGGGGCCGAGTCGGACGGGGGCTGAGGCTGGACGGGGGAGGCGGCCGGAGACTGGGGCTGGACGAGGCTGAGGCAGACGGCGGCTGCGACTGACCGGGCTGACGCCGCGACCGCCTGACCTAAGAGCTCCTAACAGAATGCGAGGTTGGTCAGGCGGCGCCAGCAGATGATGGTGCGGCTTGACAGCGACACCATCGTCTGTAACGTTGTCCTATGACTATAGATAAACCGGTCAACGGAGCGGCCAGCGGCGGAGCTGGCGCCTCGCCGCCCGGCGCGCACGGCGGCGGAGACCGGGGCACGCCACCGCCCGGGTCCGCGTCGCCGATCGAGTTCCGACTCGACCACGCCTCCGGCGTACCGACCTACCTGCAGCTCGTCCAGCAGGTCGAGCACGCGCTGCGGCTCGGGTACCTCACGCCCGGCGACCAGCTGCCCAAGGTCAGGGATGTGGTCGCCTCGCTGGCTATCAACCCGAACACGGTGCTCAAGGCCTACCGCGAGCTGGATACCAAGGGCCTGGCGGCCGGCCGGCCCGGCCAGGGCACGTTCGTCCGGGCCACGCTCAGCCAGGTCGCGCTGCCCGAGCTGGCCGGGCTGCGCCGCTCCCTGCTCGGCTGGCTTGCCGATGCCGACGCGGCGGGGCTGGACGGGGACGGGATCGTTGCAGTGTTCGCCAGCGTGCTGCGGGAATTCCGGGACCGCCGTGGCGGCTCCGGCGACCGCCGTGGTGCGGCAGGTGGCGAAACGAAGGGCGTGGCATGAACGTCATCGAAGCCAGCGGCCTGGGCAAGCGGTACGGCAGCACCTGGGCGCTGCGCGAGTGCACGCTGGCGATTCCCGCCGGGCACGTGGCCGCGCTGGTCGGCCCGAACGGCGCCGGCAAGACCACCCTGCTGAACCTGGCGGTCGGCCTGGCGGCGCCGACCGCGGGCAGCGTCACCGTGCTCGGCGGCCGGCCGGCCGGGTCACCGGCCGCGCTGGACGGCATCGCGTTCGTCGCCCAGGACGCGCCGCTGTACAAGAACCTGTCCGCCGCCGACATGCTGCACCTGACCCGCAACCTGAACCGGCGCTTCGACCAGCGCTATGCCCAGGCCCGGCTGGGCGAGCTGGGCGTCCCGCTGAAGCAGAAGGCCGGCCAGCTGTCCGGCGGCCAGCAGGCGCAGCTCGCGCTGACCCTGGCGCTGGCCAGGCGGCCGCGGCTGCTTGTGCTGGATGAGCCGATGGCGATGCTCGACCCGCTGGCCCGGCACGACTTCATGGCCACGGTGATGGCCGCGGTGGCGGGCGACGGCGTGTCGGTGGTGCTGTCTTCGCACGTGCTGGCCGAGCTCGAGCGGGTGGCCGACTACCTCATCCTGCTGTCGCGGGGCAGTGTCCAGGTGGCCGGCGAGGTCGACGACCTGCTCGCCTGCCACCGCGTGTTGACCGGCCCGGCCGCCGAAGCCGCCCGATGCGCCGAGCGGCTGTGCGTGGTGCACGCCCGGCGCGGCGGGGCGCAGGCCCACCTGCTGGTCAGAACGAATGGTACGACCGACCCGGTGCCGTCGCGATGGGAGGCGCATCCGGTCAGCCTGGAAGAACTCACCCTGGCCTACCTGCGCGAGCCGGGCGCCGCGGCGCTGCCCGGCCCGGCGCGCGCTGGGGACGCCAAGCCCGCGGAGGTGAACTAATGACCACACTGACCGTGCCCGCGCAGCCGGGACAGGACGAAGGCCTGCGGCCGGTGCCGTGGCGCGCAATGGCGTGGGTTACCTGGCGGCAGCATCGGCTCGCGCTGTTCGGCGTGGCCGCGCTGTTCGGCGTGGCGGCCGTTTACCTGCTGATCGCGGGCCTGCAGATGCGCCATGCCTATGCCGCCGTGGCCGCCTGCCGCCCGGCAGGATCAGCTATCTGCCGGCAGGTAGCCGGCAACTTCCTGGGCACCTACGCGCCCGGCGTGGGGTACGCTCTCGGGCTGTTGCAGGTGATCCCGGCGCTGATTGGGGCCTTCGCCGGCGCGCCGGTGCTCGCCAGGGAACTAGAAACCGGCACCTTCCGCTACGCCTGGACCCAGGGATTCGGGCGGGCACGGTGGACCGTCGCCAAGCTGGCGCCGCTCGCGGTCGCGGTCGCGGTCACGGCCGGAGCGTTCAGCGTGCTCGTTTCCTGGTACATCAATCCGATCTTCGGCGCGGGAGACAACAATGGCCCGCTGTATCCCACCATCTTCGACTTGCGCGGGGTCGCCCTCGCCGCCTGGACGCTAGCGGCGTTTGCGATCGGCGCCCTGGCTGGCATTCTGATCCGCCGGGTCATCCCCGCGATGTTCGCCACCTTTGCCGTGTGGGCCGGCCTCGCCTTTGCGACCGGGTGGTTCCTGCGCCGGCACTACGAGGCGCCGCTGATCACCACTAGCCCCAACGTGCCTCATCCCGCGTGGATGATCAGCCAGTCGTGGACCCGGGGCGGCCAGCCGGCTAGCCTGTCCATGATCAACCAGACCCTCCGTCCGGTCGACGTCCAGGCGGTCACGCCCGGATTGTTCCAACCCGGGCCCGCGACCCCGGCCAACCTCGGCGACCCTGTGCAGTACCTCATCCAGCACGGCTACACGTTGCTGACGACCTATCAACCCGACAGCCGGTTCTGGCCATTCCAGTGGATCGAGGGGAGCTGGCTGCTCGCGCTCTCCCTGCTCCTGATCGCCGCGACCGTCTGGCTGGTCCGCCGCCGCGCGGCCTGAACCAGGCGAACCACCGTACCGATGACCGTGGCAACCAGGCCTCCTTACGCACCCTGAGGAACCAAATGGTCACTCTGCCAGGGGTTCTAAGCCCAAAGGCAGCTGAGCTGCCGGCTCATGACGCGGTGGCCTGGGCGGTGCGGGCAGGCAGCCAGATGCGTACCCGGGTGCCGTGGCCGAGCCAGGATTCCAGCGTCGCCTGGCCGCCGTGAGCGTTCGCGATCGCCTGCACGATCGACAGGCCGAGCCCGCTGCCTCCGCCGCCTGAGTAGTCCGGGCCGGCCGAGCCGCTTGCAGCACCGCCGTCGCCCTGGCCGGTCAGCCCGCCGGCCTCGGCGCTGCCTGAACCACCTGAGCCGCCCACGATCGAGCCGCCCGAAGCCGTGGCGGCCGGGGCGCCACCGCTGCGTGGGCCAGAGGCTGCGTCGGCGGTTCCTTCGGCTCTGCTCGTGCTGGCTGAGGCCGGGCCTGCTGTCCGGCTCGGGCTGGCTGAGGCCGGGCCGCCGTTGAAGCCGCGCAGGCTTGGCACTCCCTCAGCGCGCTCCGCGGCGCGGTGGAACCGGTCGAACGCTCGCGCGGCGTCCTCCGCTGACATGCCTGGGCCGGAGTCGGCGACCTCGATCAGCACGCCGCCCTGCACCGGGCCAAGCCGGACCGCAACCGGCGCGGACCTCGGCGTGTGCGCTCTCACGTTGGCCAGCAGGTTGGCCAGCACCTGCCGGATCCGTCGTTCATCGACAACAGCGATTAGCCGAGGTGGTGCCTGGGCGCTGATTGGGCGGTCAGGTTCCACGGCCATCGCGTCGGCGACCGCATCGCGTACCACTGTTGCCAGATCGGTCTCGGTCAGGTCAAGTGACGAGGTCCGGTCCAGCCTGGCCAGTTCGAGCAACTCGGCGACGAGCGTGGACATTCGCTGCGCCTCCTGCTCAATCCGGCGCATCGCGCCAGGTAGCTGGTCAGGGCCAAGCGCGCCCTGGCGGTAGAGCTCGGCATAGCCGCGAATCGTGGTCAGCGGGGTGCGCAGCTCGTGCGAGGCGTCGGCGGCGAACTCGCGCACCTTCCGCTCCGAATTCAGCCGCGCACCGAAGGCCTGCTGAATCCGGTCGAGCATGGTATTGATCGCGGCTCCGAGCCTGCCGACGTCGGTCTCATCGCCCGCTTCGGCCATCCGCTCGGTCAGATCGCCTCGCGCGGTAATGTCGTTTGCCGTCCTGGCCATCCGGCCCAGTGGCTCTAGCCCTCGGCCGATCAGCCACTGGCCGCTGATGGCAAGCAGGGCGATCAGTGCACCGCCGGTGATCAGCTCGGTCAGGATCAGTCCGCGCAACTGTCTGGTCAGGGCGCTGGCGGGCTCGGCGACAACGAGGACGCTTGGTGCGCGCGGCGTGTTCTCGGTGGCGGGTATCAGCCGGGCGGCAGCTTCGAGCTGAGGACTGAGCAGTCCGGTCGGCTTGATGCCGAACAACTGATCGCGATAGCCAAGCCGGATGACCTCAGCTCCGCTCATCTGCCGGACCGCTGTGGCAAGAGCGCGAGTGGCCAGCGTGTTCGCGGTGAGCGGCTGCACGGTATAGGGAGCGAAGGTCACTTCGACGGCGGACACTCCGCCGGCTCTCCGGACGATGTCGGCCGGGCTGCGATTGCTTTCGGCCAGGATGACGGCGTCGAACTGCGCCTTCAGGTTGCCTCTGAACACCGCAATGCTGATCACGCCCATGATCAGCAGGAAGAACGCCGTGACGGCGATCTGCAGGACGAGCAGGCGGGTGCGCAGCGACCAGCCGCGGGACCCGTTCATCCTCCCGGCCCCGGCCGTCACGCGCCCTGGGCCTCGTGCGGCTGGCCGGGATGCTGCGCCTGGTGGGCCCCGGCTGACTCGGGCAGCCGCAGGCTGTAGCCCACGCCACGCTGGGTGTGGATCAGCGGCGGCCCCAGCGGATCGAGCTTGCGCCTCAGGTAGCTGACGTAGGTCTCCACGATCTGTGACTCGCCGGCGTAGTCCCAGCCCCAGACGTTCTCCAGCAGCTGTGCCCTGGTCAGCACCCGGCCTGGGTGCCGCATCAGGTAGGCGAGCAGCCGGAACTCTGTCGGCGACAGCTCGACGGGAACGCCTGCCCGGTGCACCGTCCACCGGGCCTCGTCAAGTTCGAGATCGCCGGCCCTGAGCGCGTCGCTGCGGTCCCCGGCTTGCTCTGGCTGCGCTGACCTCGACGCACGCCGCAGCACCGCGCGAACCCTGGCAACCAGCGCCTCGACGGAAAACGGCTTGGTGACGTAGTCATCACCGCCGATCGCCAGCCCGGTGACGGTATCCGATGAGGTGTCCCGCGCGGTCAGGAAGATCACCGGCACCTCGTTGCCAGCGGCCCGCAGCCTGCGGCAGACCTCGAAGCCGTCGAGGTCAGGCAGCATGACGTCAAGCACGATCAGATCTGGCTGGACCGCGTCGGCCTGGCGCAGCGCCTCCTGGCCGTTGCTTGCCGTGCTGACGGCACAGCCGTGGAATTTCAGCGCGACCTGGACCAGTTCGCGAATGTTCGGCTCGTCGTCCACGACGAGCACGCGCGGGATGCGCTCTTCGTCGGTCATGGTTGCTTGAGGCTCACAGTTCGTCGGGCGGGAGACGGCAATGGCCCCCCTTGGGCAGGAGCGTACGGGATGCGGCCCGAGGCGCCGACAGCTCGCGGGTTCGGCGACGAGCTGCCGGCGCTGAGGCCGCGGTCAGAACACCCGCCTGCGGGTGACTTCCACGCTACCGGCGGATCAGGATGATCCGGGCGTCGTCGGCGGAGCCGACGACCGGGCCGGCCACGAAGACGCGGTCGCCGGTGGCCAGCGCGCTAGCGTCGGTTCGCTGCCCGGCGTGGAAGATCACGGTCTTGGTGATCAGATCCCAGGTCCAGGTGGTGCCATCGGCGGCCTTGACGACGATCGCGCTGCCTGACACGGACTGGATCACGCCGCGCTCGAATGCGATCGTCCGAGTGCCGGTCTTGGTCTTGAAGGTGATCTGCCCGTGCATCCCGCCGAGCCACCGGAGGTCCCGCACGAAGCGTCGCACGCAGGACCGCCACTTGCCCAGCGCGGCGTCCGGGTGACCATTGGCCTTCAGGGACCTGGCGACCGCCGCACAGTGGCGCAGGCCGCTCGCCGGTATCTGCCCGCCAGCCGGATCGGTGGAGAGTACGGCCGCACTGGCAGCTGCCGGGGTGCCGAATAGGTCGGCGATCGCGCTGGCCTGGCTGGTGTTCCCTGACTGGGAGTAGCCGGTAAGCGTTGTGGCCGAGCCAGCGTCGGCCAGGTGCACGCCGAGCACGGCGCCACCGCCGATCAGCAGCGCAGCAGCCGCGATGCCGGCCGCCCAGCGGAAGGGCCTGCCGGGTCCGCCACGCCGGGAGCGCCACCCATTCTGGTCATCGAGATGGTCGGCCGCAGCGCCAGGTCCCTCGCCCGGGCCGAAACTGTAAGGCTGGGTGTGGTCCTCGAAGCCGCCGCCTGGCGTTGAATACATGTTGTCCATGCGGGCCACAGTGCCAGCCTGGCCTGGGACATCGGCAGGCAGACCCTGAGATTTGACTGAGAACCACTGCTGAAGAGGCTGGTAACGTGCGCCGATTCGGCGATCCCGGCCGCTCGGCTGGCTACATCCGCTCGGGTACCGGGATGCCGAGCAGGTCGAGTCCGGTCAGGAGGACCCGCAGAGTCAGGGCGGCCAGCGCCAGCCTCGAACTCCGGACCGACCGATCCTGCGCCTTCAGCACCGGGCACTGCTCGTAGAAGGTGGTGAAATCGCTGGCCGTCTCGAACAGGAACGCTGCGAGCTTATGCGGCTCGGCTGTCTGTGCCGTCTCGGCGACCGCGGTCCCGAAGCCCAGCAGTCGCAGTGCCAGCGCCCGCTCGGCCGGCTCGCTGAGCGTGATCGGCCCAGTCGCGTCGGCGGGCCGCAGGTCGGCCCGCTGGAAGATCGACCGGATCCGCGCCGTCGCGTACTGCAGGTAGGGTCCGGTATTGCCGGTCAGCGCGAGCAGCCGATCGAAGTCCAGTACGTAGCTCGAACTCCGTGCGACCGACAGATCGCCGTACTTCAGCGCGCCGATGCCGACGGCCTCGGCAATCTGACCTCGCTGCTCCGGCTCGTCATACCGGTCCTTGATGACCTCCTCGGCCCGCTCCACGGCCTCGTTGATGAGGTCGACGAGCTTGACCTGCTCGCCGCTGCGAGTCTGCAGCCGCTGGCCGCCAAGGCCGGTCATCAGGCCGATGACCGCGTGCTCGGCGCTGGCCGCATCGGTTAGCCAGCCCGCCTGCCTGGCCACGGCGAACACCATCTCCAGGTGCTGGTGCTGCTCTGAGCCGACCACGTAGATGATCCGGCTAGCGCCCAGGTCAAGCAGCCGGTACCTGATCGCCGCCATATCCGTGCTGGCGTAGCCGTAGCCGCCGTCGCTCTTGCGGAGCATGACGGGCACTGGCCTGCCGCCACGCCCGGTGAACCCCGGCGGGAACGCGCACAGCGCGCCGTCGCTGATCACGGCGATGCCCTTGGCCTCCAGCTCCGCGCACACGTCGGCGAGCATCGGGTTATAGAAGCTCTCCGGGTCCATGTCGGCGTCGGTCAGTGTGATGTCGAGCCGGTCGTAGACCCGGCGCAGGTATGCCATCGATTCGGCCACGAGCATCCGCCACAGCCGGAGCGCTTGCTCGTCGCCGGCCTGCAACTGGACCACCCGCTGCCTGGACCTGTGGGCGAACGAGGGGTCGGCATCGAACTTCACCCTGGCTGCCTGGTAGAAGGCGGTGAACTCGCCGCTGGCGAGCTGCTCGCTGGTAGCCCGCTCGCCGACGTCGATCGCGTGCTCGATCAGCATGCCGAACTGGGTGCCCCAGTCACCCAGATGCGCGGCGCGGATGACGGTGTGACCCAGGTGCTCAAGGACTCGTACCACGGCATCGCCGACGGCGGTCGCGCGCAAGTGACCTGCGTGCAACTCCTTGGCCACGTTAGGCCCGGAGTAGTCGACGACCACGCGCCGGGCCGGCTCCGCCCTGGTGACTCCCAGTCGCGGGTCGCTCAGCTGGCTAGTGGCCTGATCGCCGATCCAGTTGTCGCGCAGCGTCAGGTTGATGAAACCAGGACCGCTGACCTCGGCCCGCTCGCACATGACCGCGTTACCGAGATGACCGGCCAGCCGCTCGGCCACCTCGCGGGGCGGCAGGTGCAGGCGCTTGCTCAGCGCCAGCGCGACGTTGGCCTGGAAGTCGGCGAATGACGATGGCCTGATGAGCGGATCGGCTCCGGCGTATTCGGCGCCGAATTCGGCGGCAAGCGCGGCGCTCACCTGGGCCGCGAGGGCAGCCTGTAGATCAGCCATGGCTGCAGCCTATCGGCCGCGGGCAACGCGTTATCGCGGTAAGCAGCTGACCTGGCCTGCTGTGCGGATGCGCAACCGGGATCGCCGGGCGCACACCACGCAGATCTCCTGCCGTCCTCGCTCAGGTCCGGCGCAGGAAGCCGGGTCGGTGCGGGCCGAGCCGCTCGCCGATCTTCTCCGTAATCCGGCCGGTGCTCAGGTCGGCGGCGAGGCGGCAGGCGGCCTTGGCGCCGCGGGCCGTCACCGCGCCGTGGGCGATCACCACGGTGCCCTCAAGGCCGATCAGCGCGGCACCGCCATAGGTCTCCGGATCGTTCCGTTCCCGTAGCTGATGGAGCGCTCGGCGCTGCAGCAGGGTGCCGACCCTGGCGGCACGGGAGCCGCCAAGCGCCGACCTGAGCTGCTCTGCCGCGAACGCCGCGGTGCCCTCCATCGCTTTCAGCGCCACGTTCCCGGCGAAGCCGTCGGCCACGATCACGTCGACCTTGCCGGCCAGCAGGTCACACCCCTCGACGTTGCCGACGAAGCTGATCGGCACCGCACCGTGCTGAGCCTCGGCGCTGAGCAGCTCGTGTGCTCGCCTGGTCAGCTTGTTGCCCTTGGCTGGTTCGGTCCCGATGGACAGCAGACCCACCCTGGGCATGGTGATCCCGAACGCGACCTCCGCGTATGCCGCACCGAGCTGGGCGAACTGCACCAGCGTCTCTGGCTTCGGATCGGCGATCGCGCCGGCGTCGATCAGCAGGGTCGGGGTGGGCCGGGTCGGCAGCACGGCAGCCAGCCCGGGGCGCGCGACACCTGGCAGGTTCCGCAGCCGCAGCCGCGCGGTCGCCACGATCGCGGCGGTGGATCCGGCTGACATGACAGCGGTCGCCTGCCCTAGATGGACCAGCTGGCAGGCCACAGCGATACTCGACCTCGGCCGCCGCCAGCTGGCCAGTGCCCCCTCGTCCATGGCCAGGGACTCCTCCGCGGTCACCAGCCGGATCTGTCCGAGAACGCCGTGCTCGGACAGCAGCGGACGAACCTGGCCGGGGCGGCCGATCAGCACGATGCCGGTGCCCCATTCGCGAAAGGCCTCGACCGCGCCTGCCACGATCTCCTCAGGAGCGTGATCGCCGCCCATCGCGTCCACGGCGACCACCGGGCGCCGCCCGTCGACCCGGCTGTGCGGACGGGCCGCGTTCAGCCGGACAGCCGGGCCAGCGTCCAGATCGGTTGACGTTTGCTCTCCGGTTGTTTCCTAGATCGGGGTGAATGGCACTGCTTGCCGTCACGCTGGTGCCTGCGAGGCCTCCGGCTGCTGGATGGCCTCGCCAGGCGCGGGACTGGCCGGGACGGTAACCTGCCTGATCGCCAGGCAGCTGAGCGCGGCGACGCTGAGCACGGTGATCGGCAGGATCATCGTCTGGTGCATCGCGTTCACGAAGCCCAGAGAGAACACCTCACGGCCGAGTTGCTCGATCTGGGTTATCAGGGATGGCGGCGTTCCGGCCGGCAGCTTGATATTGCCCTGGCCAGCCCCGACCTGGATGCCGCGCTGCGCCGCCTTGGCGAATCCGGTCACGAAGGACCCGCGGGCCTGGGCCGGCAGGGTCGCGGCGCGCAGCCTGGCTTCAGCCGGCAGCGCGGCGGCTAGCCGGTTCTGCAGCAGCGCTCCCACCGCGGCGGTGCCGATGACCGCGCCGACCTGCCGAACCGTATTCAGCATCCCCGAGGCGGCGCCTGCCATCATCGGCTGCACGCTGCGCATCGCTACGGTCGTCATCGGAGCGAAGGTGCAGCCCATGCCGAAACCGGCCACGGCCAGGCCCGGCACGAAGTCCTGCCAGGTAGACGTGGTCGAGGCAATGCCCATGGTCCAGCCCATGCCGGCCGCGAAAAATGCCAGGCCGGCGAACAGGATGTACTTGCCGCCGATCCGGTCGGTCATCCGGCCGGCCACCGGTGCCACGAACATGGAGACCAGCGAGGCAGGCGCCATGGTCAGGCCAGCCTTCAGCGCCGAGAAGCCAAGCGCGGACTGCAGGTAGATGGTGAACGGCAGGAAGATGCCCATCATGCCGATGGTGACGGCACCGGACACCCAGTTCATCAATGCGAAGTTCCGGCCGCGGAACAGCGAGAACGGGACCAGCGGCTCGCGATCCTGGGTGCGCGCCTGGACCAGCAGGAAGATGGCAAGCAGCACCACGCCAGCGCCGATTACCAGCGGGATCGAGATGAAGGAGGTGATAGTCCCCCAGTTGTAGCGCTGACCCTCCACCAGGCCGTAGCAGATGGCCAGCAGCGCGGCGCTGGCCAGCAGCACGCCAGGGACATCGAGCCGGTGCTCGCGGCCGGTGCGCAGATCCGGGATCCACAGCACGCTCAGCACGATCACGAGGGCGCCGATCGGCACGTTGATGAAGAAGATGAACCGCCAGTCGAAGGCGGTGACCAGCAGGCCGCCCAGGGTCGGTCCGGCGATCGTCGCCACCCCGGCCACCGCGCCCCAGATGCCGAACGCGGCGCCGCGGCGCTCTGGCGGGAACACCATGGTCAAGATGGCCAGCGTCTGCGGCATCAGCAGCGCCGCGCCGACTCCCTGCACCGCGCGGAACGCGATCAGCCAGCTGACCGTCGGCGAGAAGCCGCAGGCCGCGGACGCCAGGGTGAACAGCGCCACACCGTAGATGAACAGCTTGCGCTGACCGCGCAGGTCGCCAAGCCGCCCGGCGGTGATCAGCAGCACGGCCAGGACCAATGCGTAGGAGTTGATCACCCACAGGACGCCGTCCAGCGACGCGTGCAGCTTCGTGATCATGTTGGGGATCGCGATGTTCACGATCGTCAGGTCGAGCAGGGTCATGAAGAACCCGAGCGAGACGACGATCAGGACCACCCATGGTCTGCCGCGGTACTTACTCACGATGCCCAACCTTCCCTGGCTGCTGCGCATGGGCCCGGCTCGACCCGATCAGGTCTGCTCGTGCTGCAGCGTCCTGCCGGACCATCGCTATTCCCGGATCCGGACACTTGGCGCGACTTTCGGCACGTCCGCCCCGCCGTGTGGCGTGATTGCGTGCCGATCCGGGTCGGTGCCTCGGTCGCCCAGCTTGAGCCACCTCATTCGATGCTAGGCCAAGGTTCTGACAACGCGGTGCCAGCGCCCCCGGCTCGCGGTCCGCTACGAGGCCAGCCGGGCGGCGGTAGCGGCGATCGTCGCGTAGGACATGGTGAAGGTGCCGCCTGCCGCGTCGACGGCGGCGCCGAGGCCGTCGAGGAGTTCCTGCTGGATGGCCTCGGGGCAGCGGGTGAAGCCGCCGGTGGTCGGGACCAGGTCGAGCCACTCGTCCCTGGTGTAGGGCCGCTCCCAGTAAGACAGCCATTCCTCAGGCTCGCCGAACGCCCCCGCCTGCCGGATCACGTCGGCCACCCTCGCGCACCCGGCCCGGTAGGCGTCGATGGCGGGCCTCGCCCAGAAGCCGCCGGACGGCGAGTCCGGGAGTACCCGGCGGAAGACCTCGGCGAAGGCCTCGCGCAAGTTCTTCGGCGGGTCGAAGGCGTTCCAGAACACCGCCAGCCGGCCGCCTGGGCGCAGCACCGCGGCGGCCTTCGCCGCGCCCGCGACCGGGTCCACCCAGTGCCAGGCCTGTGCGGCGATGACCGCGTCGAACGTGCGGCCGGCCGGGTCCCAGTCCTCGAACTTCGCGACCTCCGTCTCTGTCCCGCCCTGCCTGGCCAGCTCGGCCATCCGCGGGTCGGGATCCACGCCGAGCACCCGGCAGCCGGCCGCGGCGAACAGCCGGGCGGAGATGCCGGTGCCGCACCCGACGTCGAGGACGTCGCGTCCCGGGCTGGCGGCGATGATGCGGTCCACCAGGTCGGCGGGATAGCTGGGCCTGACCCGGTCGTAGCGGCCGGCGTCGGCACCGAACCCCTCGGCGACCTGCCGCTGGAGATGCGATGCCTCCGTCCGGTCGTAGCCGCCGGTGCCGGTCTGCGCGGTTCCCTCAGGTTCTGACGGTAGAGTGGGCACGCGCCCACGATAAATGGGCGCACGCCCATTTATCGATGCGTTCGCGGACGGTGAAGGAAGGGCGGCCGACCAGTGCCGACAGGGGTGGCCATCCGCGACCCCCGCGGGCAGCTCTTCGACGCCGCAGAGCGCGTCCTGCTCCGGGGCGGCCCCGGAGGCCTGACCAGCCGCGCGGTCACCGCGGAAGCGGGCGTAGCCAAAGGAGTGCTGCACCGGCACTTCGCCGACTTCGACGCGTTCCTCGCCGAGCTCGCTCTCGACCACGTCGCACTGATCGGCGCCCATGCGGCGGCCCTGCGCGCAATGGCGGGGAGCGGCACCGTCACGGGCAACCTGGCCGCTGCGCTCCCTGACCTGTTCAGTCCGGCGATCCTCGCGCTCATCCGCCTGGTCATCGCGCGTGACGAACTGCGCGCCCGGCTGCGGGCCGCCACTGGCTCGCGCATCCCGCTCGTCTCCGAATCCACCGCCATGGTCGCCGGCTACCTCGCCGCCGAGCGCGACCTGGGCCGCGTCGCCGCCGACGCCGATATCAGCACGCTCGCCCCCACCCTGATCGGCGCCGCGCACCTGCTGTTCACCGACGCCGACGGCACTCCGGAGCCCGCCGCCGTCGCGCGGATCGTGGCCGCGGTCCTGGCCGCCGCCCGGCGACCCCCGTGACATCCTCGGAACCGCTGGTCGCCCGCGGAAACCTGCCCGCGCCAATTCTGACGTGAACCCCTTGGTCGGCGTGGTCGGGGCGTCGGATGAGGTCGGCGCGGATCGCGCTTGGACTGCGCGCTGAGCACGCTCGATCCCCGAGTCGGAGACAGTCGGCCTGCCCGCAGTCAGTCTTCAAGCTCGCCCTGGAACGGGCGCACCTCGATCGGCAGCGTCGTCGCGCGCGCGAGCCTTCGCCCCCACTCGAGCGCATCGTCGAGGTTGGCCGCCTTGATGACGGTCAAGCCGCCGATGTGCTCCTTGCCCTCCAGATACGGTCCGTCCGTCATCGGCATCTCGTCCCGGCGAGGATGAACCACCGTCGCGGTGCCCGGCGCGTGCAGGCCGCCCGAGAACACCCGGCCAGGCGCCGGATGCTCCGCCCGAGCCTGGCCGGAGCGGCTCAGTTTCGTCTCCTATCCCCGGGCGGGCTAGTACGTGGCGATCAACACGCCGGTGCCCGTGGTGATGCAGTCAACCAGCCGCAGCGCTGACACGTTCGAGGTCCTCAAGGCGGGCGTCCGGGTCGCTATCCGGCAGTTGCGGCCAGGCGCCGCCGCCGCACTGGCCAAATGCGGGTGGTGCGAGCCCTGTTCTGGCCGGCCGCCCTCGGCCAAGTATGCTCCGGCCATGAACTTGAACGGAACAGCGGCGATCGTCTCTGGCGGCGCCAGCGGACTTGGTGAGGCGACGGTACGCGACCTGGCCGGGGCTGGCTGCAAGGTATTGGTCGCCGACCTCAATGAGGCTCGGGGCAAGGCGGTCGCCGACTCGGTCGGCGGAGTCTTCGCCAGGACCGACGTCTCCGACGAGCAGTCCGTTTCCGCGGCCGTCGCCGCCGCGGAAACGCTGGGCGCGCCGCTGCGGATCGCGGTGGCCTGTGCGGGCATCGGCTGGGCCTCCCGTACGGTCGGCCGGGACGGCACACCGCACGATCTGGGTAGCTACCGGAAGGTGATCGACGTCAACCTGATCGGTACCTTCAATGTGATCAGGCTCGCCGCTGCAGCCATCGCCAGGACCGAGCCGGCCGACGCCGACGGTCAGCGTGGCGTGATCATCAACACCGCGTCGATCGCCGGCATCGAGGGCCAGACCGGACAGATCGCCTACTCGGCGTCCAAGGGCGGGATCATCGGCATGACCGTCCCGGCCGCGCGTGATCTGGCGGCCATCGGCGTCCGGGTCAACACCATCTGCCCTGGCATCATCGACACGCCGATCTACGGCGAGGGCCCGGCCAGCGAGGAGTTCAAGGCCAAGCTGATCGCGCCGGTGGTGTTCCCCAAGCGGATGGGATCAGCTGCTGAGTTCGCGCAGCTAGTCCGGGCGCTGATCGAGAACGACTACATGAACGCTGAGGTCATCAGATTCGACGGCGGCATCAGGTTCCAGCCCAAGTGACAGGCATCCGACCTCAGGCTCGCCTGACGGTCTCCTGAGCAAGCTCAAAGACCTGGGCGGTGTGCCCGCCAGCCAAGTACGCCTCCATGTCCTCAGCGGAGCGGCTGCCCTCGTCCGTCACACCGAAGCCGGCAGAGCCGAGAGCCGCGATAACCCTGGCCGCGCAGCGGCGTCGCACCGGCGCCGACCCGTGCGCCTCTAGCTGCAGGACAACGGTCCGCTCCTGACCAAGCCAGACCTTGGAGTCCGCCATGGTCAGGCCAGCGTCCAGCAGGGCGCTCGTCACTCGCTTGCGCATGAGCGTGCCGCGATCTGGGCGACCGGGCTTGCGCTCCCAGCGCTCCCCGAACGCCGCGATAGCGTCACGGAGCCAGAGTTTTCCGGTCCGGAGCTCGTACCCGGGCTGCGGGAACTGCCTGCCGGCCGCAAGCTCATGGAACCGCTGTGCCGAGATGCCAAGCATCTCGGCGGCCTCTGGCGCGGACACTAGGTCCGGGAGTGTCGGCCGCGCATTGTCAGCGTCGAGGACATCCTGCCGCACCACCTCGGTGCGCACCGCAGGCCAGGCCGGCATCCCCGCCCTCATCGCCATGGTACCGACCAGGCGCCCTCCAGTATTGGCCGCCTCGAGAGCGTCAGCGGCGTGGATGCTGACCGTCGCCCCCCACGAGTCCGTGCCAGCCGTGACCACGCCGGAGTGCTCTTCCAGCAAGTCCATGAGGGTATCAGCGGCATCATCGTCGGCTACCGCATGCGGGACGCCTCCAGGCGCCCGCGTTTCCCAGAGCACGCTGAACCAATACATGCCGCTGACCGCCATTCCTTTTCTGATTCCTTTTCCTTATTCCAGCTGACCGCAGCGCAACCGCAAGCTGTCACTTGCCGTTCGGGCGGCCAGTGGCCGCCCGAACGGCGGATCACCGCTAGCCAGTTGCTGAACGCCCTCCCCTTCGCGTGCCCGGTCTTCGGCACCCTGATCGGCGGGAAGGCAGGATCGGCTGGCAGCAAGCGGGGATAACCGTTGCCGATGGGCAGCTTGTAGGCCCAGCCCTGGTTGTCGATCAAGTCCATGATGACCTCACGGTGCTCCTTCGAGACCTCTTGTCCCGGCCGGTCAGTCTCCACGGTACCTCTTTTCCTTGCGATATCTCAAGGGTTCTATCGCCTCATCATGGCGGCGTCAAATCGGGTGCCGCTTCTGGTGCCCGCGCGGACGCGCGCCTTTCAGCCGGGTAGGGGCCACCAGTAGTCCCTCGTTGCGTGCTAGTGGAACAGGTGAGCTAATTTATGTCAGCAGGCGGCCGATATGCTGTGAATAAGATCGCGGTCGGTAGCGATGATCCCGGGACGCTTGCCCCTTCACGGCGGACATGGACCGAGCCGAGTAGGCTCGGCCCAGCAACTTATGGGAGGCAGCGGTATGTCGGAGGCAGTTCTTGCCGAGGTCTCCGACGGCGTCGCCGTCATCACCATCAACCGCCCGCAGGCTCGCAACGCCGTCAACGGCGAGGTGGCGCGCGGCATCGCGGCCGCGATCGAGGAATTCGACCCACGGGCCGACGTCCGAGTGCTGGTTCTCACTGGCGCCGGGGGCACGTTCAGCGCCGGAATGGATCTTAAGGGTTTTCTGGCGGGAGATGCCCCGATCGCGGCCGGCCGGGGGTTCGGCGGGATCGCCGAGCGACCGCCTGCCAAGCCGGTAATAGCCGCCGTCGAGGGATACGCACTGGCCGGCGGCTTCGAGTTGGTGCTGGCCTGCGACCTGATCGTGGCCAGCGAGGAGGCCAGGTTCGGCCTGCCCGAGGTCAGGCGCGGGCTGGTGGCCGGGGCTGGCGGGCTGCTGCGGCTGCCTGCCAGGATCCCTTATCACCTGGCCATGGAGATCGCGCTGACCGGAGAGCATTTCCCCGCCGCCAGGCTGGCAGCCGCCGGGCTGGTGAACAAGCTGGTGCCGGCCGGGCAGGCGCTGACCGGCGCCATGGAACTGGCCGGGCAGGTAGCCCTCGGCGCTCCGCTCGCGCTCGTGGCGTCCAAGCGGGTCATCGTCGAGTCCGCTGACTGGCCATCCGGCGAGGCGTTCGCCAGGCAGAGCGAGATCATCAGTCCGGTATTCGGATCGAAGGACGCGATGGAAGGCGCGATCGCGTTCGCCGAGAAGCGGGCGCCCGCCTGGCGCGGCGAGTAGCAAGCCGCAGCGAGCCAGGCGGTGAGGAGGCACGATGCCGGTTCCGCGGATCAGCGTCGTCGTGCCGTTCTACAACAACGAGGATCTGCTCGGCGATTGCCTGACCTCGATCGCGGCGCAAACCTGCACCGACCTGCAGGTGATCATGGTCGACGACGGTTCGACCGACGGCAGCGCCGCGATCGCGAGTGCGCAGGCCAGCGCCGACCCGAGGTTCAGGCTGATCCGGGTACCCAATGGGGGCCCCGGCTCAGCTCGTAATCGCGGCGTGGCGGCGGCGACCGGTGAGTTCCTCGCGTTCGTAGACGCCGACGACATGCTCCCGCCGGACGCGTACGCGACGATGCTGCCCGTGCTCCAGCGGTCCGGATCTGACTTCGTCACCGGCGCGGTGCGGCGGCTCAGCGCCGACGGCCTTGCCGACTCCGGGCTGCACGCCCGCGCGATCAAGGCCAGGCGTCTTGGCACCCAGATCAGCCGGACGCCTGAGCTGTTCTACGACATCTCGGTATTCAACAAGCTGTTCCGCAGGTCGTTCTGGGACGGCCACGGGCTGACCTTTCCCGAAGGCATGCTGTGGGAGGACCTGGTCGCCATGACCAGGGCGCACGTGCTGGCCAGCGCCGTCGACGTGATCACCGAGCCGGTCTACTACTGGCGCGACCGAGACAAGGGCGCGCCATCGATTACCCAGTCGCGTACCGACATCAGAAACCTCCGCGACCGGATCACCGCGCTGGAGCTGATCGAGGCGTTCCTGGGCGAGCGCGGCACGGCAGCCATGCTCCGCCAGCATCAGCACAAGGCGCTGGTCAATGACCTGTGGCTGTATATCACCGACCTGTCAAGGACCAGCGCGGAGTACCGAGCCGAGTTCATCGACCTGGCCTGCCGCTACCTTCGCCAGGTCAGCCCCAGGGTGCTAGCCGACCTGCCGAGTACCCGCAAGCTGGCCTACTACCTGATCGGCCGGAACCGTCCGGCCGAACTGGCCGAGTACGCCAGCTGGCTGGCCGAGCACCCCGGCCGGACCCCGCCGATCCGCCGGAGGTTCGGTCGGCTCCGCGCCGACCTGCCGGCCTGGCGCGACCGCGGGCTGGTCATCCCGGCCCGGGTGTTCCGGCCGCAATGGCGTGAACTGGATCCCCTGGTACAGGTCGACGGCATCTGCTGGGAGGACGACCGGCTGGTCGTCACCGGCTGCGCCTATGTCCCCTCGGTCGACATCGGCGCTCGGCGGCATACCAGCAAGCTTGTCGTCCTGGTCCCGCGCCGTCGCTTCCGCCCGCCAGTCGTGCTGCGAGCCAGGTCGGTCCGGCGGCCGGACGCGACCGCTGGGTCCGGACAGCAGCGCTATAGCTATGACTGGGCCGGATTCCGCTGCGCGATCAGCCCCCGCTGGTTCAGGCCGGCCGGCCGCTGGCTGACCGGCGACTGGGACTGCTTCATCCTGGTCCGGGCTCGCGGCGTCTGGCGGCCGGCCAGGCTGCACAGCCCGAGGCCCGACGCGGAGCGCCCGGAGCGCAGGCAGGTCGCCGCCGGGCTGACGTTCGGCGCCTGGTGGGCGGGCCGCAGGCTGCAGCTGCGGGTGCAGCGAGAATCGCTGGCACCGTCGGCCGGTCCCGAGGCTGAGCCGCTGACGGCCCAGACGAACGCTATGGCCGAGGTTAATGCGTCGGCGGCCCCGAGGCCGACCGCCGTCGATGCTGAGCCGTTGGTGGACAAGATCCCGATGGTGACGGAGCTTGAGTGGCGCGAGGACGGGCAGCTGATCTTGCGCGGTGAATTCCCTGGCGCGGCGGAGGACGACTGCGAGCTTGAGCTGCGCAGCCGCAGTGGCGGCGAGCGGCATGCTGTCGGAGTCGAACGGGACGGTGACCGGTTCAGCGTCGCGATCGGAGTCGGTGCGCTTGACGTCTTCGGCGAGCGGCTGCCGCTGCGGGATGGCCGCTGGGACATCCTGTTCCGCTGTCCGGCCGGGCCGGCCGGCGGCGTGGCCCGCCCGCTCCTGGTCCGTGACGGCGCCCTGGCGAGCTCGGGCCGGACGGTGACCGGCCCGGTGCTGATCGGCCGCAAGGTTTACCGGTGCAGTCCGGCGCCGGCGAGTTTGGCCGGGTCCGCTTCCGGCCTGATGCTCTCGGTCGGGCCCGCGCTGCGGCCAGCTGAGCGCGGCCGGATCCGCCGTCGCCTGCTGCGCGACGTCTACTACCGGATCCAGCGCAGGCTGCCGCTGCGCGAGGCGGTCGTCTTCGTCAGCTTCCAGGGCAAGCAGTGCGGCGACAATCCGCGCGGGATCGCCGACGAGCTGCGCCGCCGGGGGGATGCCAGGGAGCACATCTGGGTGGTGGCGGACTGGTCGGTGCCGGTCCCGCCAGCGGCCAGGGCGGTGCTGACCGGCACCGAGGCGTATTTCGCCGCGATCGGCAGGTCCAGGTATCTGATCGCGAACGATCACATGCGGCAGCCGTACCGCAAGCGGGCCGGCCAGCGGTATGTGCAGACCTGGCATGGCACCCCGCTCAAGCACATCGGCTTCGACATCGGCGCGCCGAAGTCAGCGAGCGGTGCCCGCTACCTCGGCTTCATGGCCAGCGACGTTGCCCAGTGGGATCTGCTCCTGTCGCCGAACCCGTTCAGCACCCCGATCATGCGGCAGGCTTTCGGATTCACCGGCGAGATCTGCGAGTCCGGCTATCCGCGCAACGACGCGCTGCTTGCGCAGGGCACGGCCGGCCGTCTGGCTGACCGGGCCGCCGAGGTCAGACGATGGCTCGGTCTGCCGGCCGGCCGGCGGGTGGCGCTGTACGTGCCGACCTGGCGGGACGACCAGCACGACGTTGCTGGCGGGTACCGGCTCGACTTCCGGCTGGACCTGGACGCCGCCGCACGGCGGCTGGCGGGCGACTACGTGCTGCTGATCCGCGCTCATCACCTGATGACCACGCCGGTCCCGGCCGCCGCGACGCCAGGGTTCGCGATCGACGTCACCGGATACCCTGACATCGCGGACCTCCTGCTCGTCACCGACGTGCTGATCACGGACTACTCGTCGGTCATGTTCGACTTCGCCCCGACTGGCCGGCCGATGTTGTTCTTCACCTACGACCTGGAGCAATACCGAGATCAGCTGCGCGGCTTCTACTTCGACTTCGAGGCGTGCGCCCCCGGCCCGCTGCTGGCTAGCTCGGATAAGGTCGTCGCGGCGCTTGCGGACCTGGACCTGGTCGCGTCCAGGTACCAGCCCAGGTACGAAGCGTTCACCGCCAGGTTCTGCCCGCTGGATGACGGGAAGGCTTCGGCACGAGCCTGTGACCGGATATTCGGCGACTAAGCTGCCTTTCGGGTGAGCCTGAATTGATCATTAACGAATTCGTAGCCGCTGGTCCGGCCCGCTGCGCCGGGGTCAGCACGAGAGAGAACCCGCGTGTCGGCGCCGCAGGCTGACGCGGCGGTCGGCTTGGCCGCAGCCCGGCCGGCCGCCACCGCCACCGCCACCGACCAGCCGCCAGCCACGCGCGGGCCGCTGCCCGGCTGGATTGTGGTCGCCGGGCCGGCCGTGGCCGAACTAGTCGTGGGCGGCTACCAGATCTCCGGTCCCTCGCTGTGGCGGGACGAGGCGGCCACGATCGTCGGCTCGCAGCGACCGGCTGGCGCGATTATCGCGCTGGCCCGCAACCAGGACGCGGTGCACGGGCCCTATTACCTGCTCATGCATTTCGTGATCGCTGTCGGCGGGAGGTCCGAGGCGGTGCTGCGGCTGCCGTCGCTGATCGCCATGTGCCTCGCCGTGGCGCTGACCGCCGTGCTCGCCAGGCGGCTAGCGCTGGCCGCGGCGCTGCCCGCGCCCGGGGTGACCGGCCTGGCTGCCGGGCTGCTCCTGGTCGCCGTTCCGCTGACTACCCGGTACGCGCAAGAGGCCCGGCCATACGCGCTGACCACGCTCTTCGCCGTGCTGGCCAGCTATCTGCTGGTCCGGGCGGCGGGCAGCAGCCGTTGGACCTGGTGGGCCGGCTACGCGGCGGCGCTGACCCTGACCGGGCTGTTCAACTTGTTCGCCGTGCTGCTCGCGGTGGCGCACGGTGTCAGCCTGCTGGTGGCCCGGCGGGTCAGGTCGGTCGGCCCAGCCACCGCGTCCGAGCTGCCGGGATCGGACCCGACCCCCACCGAGGACGCAAAGGCCAGCCCGGGCGGGACAGTCGGCACGGACGCGGCGGCCGGCCCGGACCTGACGGTGAGCCAGGACGTGGCGGCCCGGGGAGCGGCGGCTGGCCCGGCCGCGATGACGGACCGGGCCGCGATGGCCAGCCTGGCCGGCCAGACGCCGGGCGACGCCAACTCGGTGCCGGCTGCTGCCGGACCGAGCCGCTTGCCGGCCTACGGACCGGTCAGGCCGGGCCTGGTCGGCTGGGTGGCCGACGGCGCGATCGCGCGCTGGCTGATCGCCTGCGCAGCGGCCGCGGTCCTGCTGGCGCCGCTGGCGATCTGGAGCGCTGGCCAGTCGGGACAGCTGAACTGGGTCACCACCCCTGACCTGTCGGTGCTGGCTTCTCTGGTGCGCGATTTCGCTGGCTCGGCGCTGCTGGTCCCGGTGGTCGCGTTCGTGGCCGGCCTGGGCTGCGCCGCCGGGCGCGGCCTGCGGACCGGAAGCGGGCTGACCCTCGCCGTTGTCGCCGTGCCCTGGCTGGTACTGCCGCCGGCCGTGCTCTTGGCGGCGTCGTTTGTGCACCCGGTGTATGTGGAGCGGTATGTGGTGTTCTGCCTGCCTGCCCTCTCGGTGCTTGCCGCGGCCGGGCTGACCTGGCTGACGGCGCTGACCCGGATGTCAATGCAGCGCCGGGAAGGTCGGGCCGGCCAGCCCGCTCGGCTGCTGGCCGCGGCACCGTCAGCGGTGCTGGTCTTGGTCATCGTCGCTGGCCTGATCGGCCCGCAGCGGGCGATCCGGCTGGCCTCGGCGCGACCGGACAACCTGCGTGCGGTCGCCGCCGTCGTGGCTGCTCACGAGCAGCCCGGTGACGCCATCGTCTACCTGCCGTGGGATACCCGGATGATCGGCATGGCGTACCCGGCCCCGTTCCAGCGGCTGCGCGACGTCGAGGTCGGGATCGGGCCGGTGGCGTCGGCGACGCTGCGGGGGCTGCAGGCGCCGGCCGCCCTGGTCGCAGCCAGGCTGCGCGGTGTCGGCAGAGTGTGGACCGTCCAGTGGACGCAGCAGCTGACGCCTGGCGGATTGACCCAGACGGACCTGGTCGCGGCTGCGGCCATCAGGCGGATGCGCCTGATCGAACGCTGGCGGGTCGGCTCCGTCGTGCTGAGCCTGTACACGGCACGCTGATCAGCCGGTTGCCCGATCCGTCGGTGAAGTTGAACCCGAGTTGTGACAAATGAGTGCACACGCCCGGGCGGTGGCAGCAGGCCGAACCTCGTGCCCTGCCTGACGGTATTGATGCGTTCCGGGCCCGGCGGATGTGACAGAACGGGTAGGTTCGGGCACGTGCCGCAAGCCTCTATTCGCCCGTACCGGGACAGTGATCTAGACGACCTGTACCGGATCTGCTTGCAGACAGGTGACAGTGGCGAGGACGCCACGTCGATGTTCGATGACCCGCGGATCCTGGGCCACGCCTTCGCTGCTCCCTACGGGTTGTTCGAGCCGTCGCTGGCCTTCGTCGCTGAGGATGAGGCCGGCGTCGGCGGCTACATAGTCGGAGCGCTGGACAGCAGGGCTTTTGAGGTGCGGCTGCAGGCCGACTGGTGGCCAGCGCTGCGCGACCGGTACCCGGTGCCGCCATCCGAGCTTCCGCCGGATCAGTGGACGCCGGATCAGCGCGCCGCCGGCTTCATCCATGTGCCGCTCAAGGTGCCGGACGAGCTCGCCGAGGATTACCCCTCTCACCTGCACATCAACCTGGTGCCAAGGCTGCAGTCGCGAGGACTCGGACGGCAGCTGATGAACACGCTGATCCGCGCGCTGCGAGAGCAGGGATCGGTGGGGCTGCACTTCTTCGTCTGGCCCGCCAACCAGCGGGCAGTCGGCTTCTACCGGCATCTGGGCTTCACCATGATCTCGGCCCAGGGCGCCGTCATCTTCGCGATGGATCTGCGTCCGGCAGCCTGAGGGTGTCCATCCGGGCCGTCCCGTTCCGTCGGGGGGCGACAGTTCCTGCCCAGTGGCCGAGTTCCACGCACTGTCCAGGCGGCGGCAGCTTCGGGGCCGCGTCCGTCCAGGTGAGGTTAGCGTGACTCGGCGCGGCAGCGCTGCTGGCGCGGGTGATGCCCGGCCGGATGGACGGGACAAGATGAGCCGGCTTGGGCAGCCTGGCTTAGGCGCGCGGGGCCGGCCTGCCCGAATCCGCGGAGTGTCCGGTGGGTAGTGATGCCCCGCCGTCGGCTGGTGGGCGGCGGCGGGGCATCGGCCTGTTGACTGGCCGGAACGGGGGCACTGGCCAGTCAGAGCCGACCTGAGGTCGGCCGGCTTGGCCCGGTGGGGGTGCCGGGCTGGCGCGGACCCTGGGGGGCCGACGGGTCCGCTGGCCAGGTCGGCCGACCGCAGGTGGGGGCCTGCGGAGGCGGCCGATGGCCGGGTAGTGCAGGCCGGATCAGGCGGGTGTCGGCCGGGGCGGGCTGGTGGCGCTGGGGGCGTAGTGGGCGAGCTGGTGCCGGAGCCGGGCGCGGGCGCGATGCAGGCGGGACATCACCGTGCCGATCGGGGTATCCATGATCTGCGCGACTTCGCGGTAGGGGTAGCCCTCGATGTCGGCGAGATAGATGGCGGTGCGGAAGTCGGTCGGCAGATCGCGAAGCGCATTCAGGATGTCGGCGTCGGTGATCTTGTCGAGAGCGTCGGCTTCGGCCGAGCGGGCCGGGGGGCTGAGCGGGTCGGCACCGGCGTACCAGTCGGAGTGCGGGTCGGTGCCGGGTGCGCGGGCGGGCTCGCGGTTCTTCTTGCGGCAGGTGTTGATGAAGGTGTTGGCGAGGATGCGGTGCAGCCAGGCACGGACGTTGGTGCCCGGGGTGAACTGGTGCCAGGCGGTGTAGGCGCGGGTGATGGTTTCCTGCATCAGGTCCTCGGCGTCGACCGGATTGCGAGTCATCCGCAGGGCCGCGGGGTAGAGCGCGCTGAGGTACGGCAGCGCGTCCTGCTCGAACCGGGCGCGCGGGTCGCTGTCGGCAGCGGCATCCTCGGCCGGAATCTCCGTGGCGGGCATCTCCGTGGCCGGGATCTCGGTGGCCGGCCTCTCGGCGGCCGGGATCCGCATCGTGCCTGCGGGCACTGCCTTGACGCTGGCGGCGGTCTCCGTCGTGGTGGCGGCTGCCTTGACGCTGGCGGCGGTCTCCGTCGTGGTGGCTGCTGCCTTGGTGCTGGCAGGGGTAGCCGTCGTGATCGCGGGGGCTGTCATGGTCGGCGTCTCCTCCCTTGCTTTCGGTTGTTAGCTAGGACGCTGCTCCGGGCCGCGCGGATGCGTGATCTCGGTTACATCCTGATTACTGGTCGTGTTGTCCGTTGACCGAGTGCTGACCGAGGGTTGGTCAGTCCTAAGCCAGTGGTTGCCAAATCGTTGGCGATTGCGGGTTCGGTCAGGTGTACGACGCCACGGCGAGCCCGCCGGATCCGTGACCTAGCTAAAACTTGAACGCACGAGCACCCGGGCACGCCGATCGCCTGCCCTCGCGCGGCCGGCCTCGCCAGCTGCGCCGCTGGCTGGCCAGTACGGGGGGCTGGCCAGCCAGCGGTCCCCGGCGGTCAGCTCGTGGCGATCGGCCAGCTAAGGCTCGACGGCTGCGCCACGAGGTGCCAGTCAGGCGGTCGCGGTAACCGGTCTGCGCACGGGCGCATGCCCGGCTAGCCGCCTGCGGAGCTTGTCGCGACCGCGGTGCAGTCTGGACATCACCGTGCCGATCGGAGTGCCCATGATCTCGGCGATCTCCCGGTACGGGTAGCCCTCGATATCAGCGAGGTAAATCGTGACCCGGAATTCCGCAGGCAGATCGCGCAGGGCGTTGAGTATGTCGGAGTCCCCCAGCCGGTCCAGTGCCTCGGCCTCGGCGGACCTCGATCCGGTGGCCAGCGGGTCGGCCTTGGTGCGCCAGTCTTCCGGCAGGTCCATGCAGAACGCGTGGCTTGGCTCGCGCTGCCGCTTCCGGTAGCTGTTGATGAAGGTATTGGCCAGGATCCGGTGCAGCCAGGCCCGGAGGTTGGTATCGGGGGTGAACTGATGGAACGCGCAGTAGGCCTTCGCGAAGGTCTCCTGGATCAGATCCTCTGCGTCGCTGTGGTTCCTGGTCATCCGCAGGGCGGCCGGGTAGAGGTGGCCCATCTGGGGCACTACGTCGCGCTCGAAGACGGCGGCGCGTTCGTTCGGATCTGCGGCGGGGGTCACGTTGTTCTCGCTTCCTAGTTTCCTGACGCCCAGTTGAGGCACTGCATCCGAGTGAGATCCACGGGCTGCACACCGAACCGGCGTCTTGGGGATTCCGGTTCGGCATTGGACTCTCACCTCGACTGGGCGTCGAAAACTGGGCGTCGAAAGATGTACCGGACAGCGTCGGATGGGGGCACCGGAAACGGGTGAACGACGAAGCTCGCCGTAAGCGTGGGGTCGGCAAGCGGGGAGTGAGTCAGTGCCGACGTTCACCGCGGCTCGCGGATGTCCGGGACTACCACCTCCTGGGACTGGTTCGCTCCTGTATAACCGTTCAACAGTCACGCACAGTGAGGAATGTATCACAAGCTTGTGACCTAGTTCCAAGAACGTAGCATTGTGCGCTGTGCGAACGCGATCCGGTCTGACCTACTCAGATCCAGCTGTTGAACCACATCCGCTGATGCCAGAACGAGTACGGGATGACCTTCGCGGTGAGGATCGGATACAGGTACCCGAAGTTGGCAAGCACCAGCAACAGGAAGACGCCGACGATCACCGCGCCGACTGCTCGCCGGCCAGGCGCGGCCTGCACCGGCCCGATGATCAGGCCCAGGCACAGCGTGATCGCCATCACCAGGAACGGCAGGAACACGATCGCGTAGAAATAGAACTCCGTCCGGCGATCGTGCCAGGCGAACCAGAACCAGGGCAGCCAGCCGGCCGCCACGCCGAGCAGCACCGCGCCGGCTCGCCAGTCCCTGCGGGCAATCCACCAGCCAAGGCAGAAGAGCAGGGCCAGGTTCGCGGTCCACCAGATGGCTGGCGTCCCGATGGCCAGTACCTCCTGGGAGCATCCGCCCGGGCAGCCCTTCGGCGCGGCATAGAAGAACGAGACCGGCCTGCCCAGGACCAGCCAGGTCCACGGGTTCGATACGTACCCCGTATTGCTGGTCAGGCCCAGGCCGAAGGCGAGCATGGACCTGTTGTACTGGTAC
>Ga0116222_1000313_pt1 | contig 32018 bp, 29 predicted proteins | sample Sb_taG_12_FD_88963 | JGI IMG/M metagenome (GOLD analysis project Ga0116222, IMG submission 88963) | Peat soil microbial communities from Weissenstadt, Germany - Sb_50d_9_AC metaG | ecosystem: Environmental > Terrestrial > Soil > Wetlands > Peat | place: Germany: Weissenstadt | collected 2010-09-21
CGGCCCCGCCGTGCCGCTCGATCCCGGCGCCGGTAAAGTCTCCGCACCACCAGCGGCTGGCGCCGGCGGCTTCGCCGCCTCCTCCAGCGCGCTCGACCCAGCCAAGTCCGCCGCCCCCCCGGGCGTAACCCCCAGCATCGACCCCTAACGCAGCGGGAAGGGATCTCTTCCCGCTGCTTGCGCGCACCCGTCCTCTCTGAACATTCTCGATCCCCGATGGCCAGGCAAATCGGTCCCGTTCAGGCCCGAATCGAATACACGGGCATAACCGCCGTCACCGCGGCGTTGCGTGCGATGCCGTTGGAACGGGCGGTGCGCGCAGGCGCGCGGCTGGGAGGATGGGCGATGAATTTCGATCGCCCCAACCGGCCGATCGCGCTCAAAAACCTCGAGATCGCTTTCCCCGAGATCACCCCGGCGGCCCGCCTGGCGATCCTGCGCAAGATGTATAGCAGTTGGGGCCGCGTGCTTGCCGAATGGACCCACTTGCCCGAACTCAGCCGCGCCAACATCGAGCAGGTTGTCACCTACGAGGACAAGGAAAATTGGGACGAGGCGGAGCGACGCTCCAACGGCCGCGGCATATTGGTGATGACCGCGCACTACGGAAATTTCGAGCTCCTGGCGATAGCCCACTCCATCTACGGCTACCAACTCGCCATCGTTAATCGTCCGCTGCGCAATCCGCTGATCGACGCCGCCGTTTGCGCCGAGCGAGTCCGCCACGGGAACAGACTCATCGCGCGCAAGGCGGGCGGGCGCGATATGGTGCGGATGCTGCGGCAGAACTGGATGATCGCAATCGCGCTCGACCTCGACGTGCGCAAGGGCGTGTTCGTCGATTTCTTCGGGATGCCCGCCTCCACCAGCGACGGCATGGCGCGGCTGTCGATCGCGACCGGCGCGCCCGTGCTGCCGGTGTTCATGGTGCGCGAGGGCGACTCGATTCATCAAAAGATCAAAATTCTGCCCGCCATCTACGCCGAGAAGACCCGCAACCGCGAGGCTGCCGTGCGTGAGTACACGCAGCGCTACACCAACACGATCGAGCAGATGATCCGCGAGCATCCCGATCATTGGAACTGGATTCACCGCCGATGGAAAACCCGCCCGCCCGGCGAACCCCGCTTCTACTAGCCCGCGCTCCGCAATCTCGTACTGGAGCGAGCATGGAAAACCGGTGTAACCTTTGCCGAGGTGCCACGTCTTTAATTAATCCGAATTCGTGAGGCTGTATGCTGACGGTACAGGGGCGAAATGGGCCGCAAGTGCTGCGATCTGACATCGTGGCGCTCGTCAAATACATCAACCCTGCTGGAATTCCGCGTGGCTGTTACCTCGCCTGGGCCCTTGAATGAGCCCGACAAGTTCTCGCGAGCCTAACCAAATGAAGAAATTGCACTCTGCTTCCATAGGTGCCGCGCTACTTACTGCAATCAGTGCAATCCGGCGAATCGCTTCGGCCTCTCCCCTGCTGTGGCCGTTGGCGATGCTGCTGTATGTTCCCGCCATTTCACGCGTGGCCATCGTTATCGGCAACTTGGGCGCGCGAGCGCGGGCGCGGGCGACGATCGCCTTGGCGCGCTTTCGTACGGGAGAGATACAGCGACGCGATGCTGCCGTCGTCGCCAAAGCTTCACGCAGCTCTTGGCGGTTGCAGGCAGGCATCGCCGGGTTATTTGCCCTCGTAGCCGCCGGCCTGATCGCGACGACGATCCCGCTCGTGTATGCCCAGGCGCAGCCGGCAACTGCAAATGGGAGTACCGGGAATCAAACCAGCTCGGTCGGCGCACAAAACTTGGCGCCGTCCGTGAATGTCAGCATTTCGTCCCAGGCGGCGCGCAAGTTCGAAACTAATCCGATCCTGTCGCTGCCTGATATTCTCGCTCGCCAATGGACTCCCGGCCGCGAGGATTTAGCTAGTGACTACTTCCCCCGCATCGAGGACAACCAGGAGCATAAGCTCAGTCTCAAAGAGACCATCTACCTGGCGCTTCAGAATAATCCGGGACTGATGTCGGTATCGTTGGACCCGGTTGCGGCGACCGAGAGCGTCAAGGCGGCGAACGCCGTGTTCGACCCTCAGCTAAGCTCGCAAATAGACGTCGAAAAGGAGTCCACGCCAGTCTCTTCGCCGTTTCAAAACCCAAACAGCACTACCGTCGCCGAGAAGTTCTACGATTGGAACTTTGGGATGAGCAAAGTGCTTTCCGGGAGCAACGGCACTTTGGGCATTACCTTCAACAACGACCGCGCGCTGACCAATTCCGGATTCAGCCCGGTCAATCCCGTGTATACGCCCACCATGGTAATGTCGCTGTCGCAGCCGCTATTGCAGAATTTTGGCTGGCAGTTTGCCACAATTAATGTCCGCCTGGCTGAGTCGGCGCAACGGTCTTCACAATGGAACTACGCTTCATCGGTCAACGACTTCGTTCAGCGCATCGGTAACGACTATTGGGGTGTGGTGCAGGCCGCGGAGAATTTGCAGGTCGCTGATTCAGCCTTGAAGTTCAACGCAGATCTGGCTCGGGTTAATGGCAACAACGTCCGGCTCGGTATGATGGCTGCGGTAAACCTGTCGGAGGCTTTGTCGGCCGCTGCCACTGCGCGGGCAAACCTATCCGCAGCCCGGGCCGGCCTGGAGATCGCACGCACTACGCTTCGCCAGGACGTGGCGGCTAACCACGCCGGCGCGATGCTCGCCGCCGAAATCGAGCCGCTACAGCAACCCGACACCCAGTACGGACCACTCGAGACCGACGATTTCGCGTTCAAGGCGATGCTCGAAGACAGCCCCGCGCTGGCCGGCCTGCGCGAAGCGATTCGCAGCGCGTTGATCCAGGTCAAATACGCGGAAAATCAGACCTTGCCACAACTCAATCTGGGCGTGCAGTTCGGCGCAACATCAGTGGCCGGCAATTCCAAATGTACCACCTCCGGCACGGTACCCTCCTTCGCCAATTGCTTTAGCCCGACCGGACCCACCGTACCACCGGGACAGGACAATGGGGCCCTGCTTCCTTTTGGCGGCGACTACGGCACGGCGTTGAACAACCTGTTCGATTTCAAATTTTACGACTATGCCGCGGTGCTGGGCTTTTCGATGCCGCTGGACAATGCCGCCGCGAAAGCCGCCTTGGCGCAGGCTCACGTCGCGTATGACCAGGCCCGGATGCAGTATCGCCAGGCGCTCTACCAGGAGGTTTTGCTGGTCAAAAGTGCGCTGGCCAATCTGCGCGCCTTCCAGGAGCAAGTCGACGCCACGCGAGAGGCTACCCATTACGCGGAAAAGAGTCTGCACGATACTCAGGCGCAATTCCGCGTCGGCCTGGCAACCACCAACACGCTTCTACAGTACCAAAGCAATCTGGTAACCGCGCAGGGTAACGAGGTTCAGGCCGATGTCGGTTTGGAGAACGCGCGCCTGGCTTTGCGGCATGCTGAAGGCACGCTGCTCGGGCAGTTCAACATCGACTTCCAAGTGCAGAACCCGCGTCAGTCGCCATGGTACTCGCGCTTTTGAACCCGAGCCGATGACCGCGCCGGCAAACAGGGTTATGACTGCACTTAAACCTATAGCGGTGCTCGCACTGGCTCTGATGCTGGCCTCCGTCGCATGGGCTCAGCTACCTGCCGCCAATCCGCTTGTGGTACCTCCCCTGCCGCCCGGCCCTCCAGCCCAACTGCCGGCCCCGGTCAGCACCGCGATTGCGCCAATCCCAATATCGGTGCCATCGCTGCCCGCCGCCTATTCGACCCCCGGAGCGCGCATGTTCAACTGCTCCTGTTCTGGTCCTGGTCAGCCTACTCACTGGATGGGCCAAGTGACCGCCGCTGGCTACCTTAGCGCCAGTCGGAGCGCGAGCGGTGCGTGCGTCTCCTACAACAAGGGAAAACCTCCTTCCTATGGAACCGCGGGCGGCATTGGTGCCGGCAATTTTTTCGGACCGCTGCCTGGGGCGGCGCAGAACGCGGGCGCCGCCAAGTCCTTCGGCTTTCCCGGAGTAGCGGCCAGTTCGGGATCGTCCGCCTCGCTTGGCTCGCTCTCCGGCGCGACGCAAGGTGTGGGCGTGGCCAATTCGTTCGGCGGGCCCTCGACCGGGCTGAGTTTTTCCAGCGCACAGCAGCAACGGCTGTGTTCGAACTGCGTATGTGACTGAGCAGGCCGGCCGCTGCTGTTACTCTGTAGTCACAGATTGGCGATCACGGCGCGCGTGAACACCGAAGTCTCTGCGATCGCGCCGTCTCCTAACTGCTCCGCTGGGCTTTCACGCCGGGTGCCGCGACCATCATCTTGATAAGCTCTTCTGTGATCCTCGGCTCCAGTCCCTCGGTGTGGCCCTTATCAAGGCGCACGACGTCGGCGATCAGGCGTCCGTCTCGGGCTTTGGGGTAGAGATATACCTGAGCCGTGCCCGGTCGAGGCGACAGACCCCAGGCCGGGGTCGATTTCCCTTCGCGGAGGGTGTCATAGATTTGGCCGGGCTCGTCATCGACCACATCGGCCAACCTCACCCGTGGGCCGGCCCCGTATTTGTCGGCCCATGGTGAAGTCGATGGCAGGGCGACCATCTCATGCTCGCCCGTCGCGAAGATGAAGGAGATGTCACAGTCAGGCGCCGAGGCGCGGCCTGGGCGGGGTGTGTCGCCTCCCTGGGACGGCATCGGGGGCAGCGGCCCACGCACGGGCACGAAGAAAGACGCCGGAAGCTCGATCGGCCCGATCCGCCCTCCGGAGAGACTGAGCCAGCCATCGACTCGGTCCTTGAAGAAGTCGTCACCGAGCAGGCGGTTCGCGGTCATGCCGCCTTGGGAATGGCCAATGAGCCAGAACGAGGCGATGTTGTCCTTCCCGTACCTGTCAAACACATAGTTCACAATATTGCGCAGATGGGCGTCATCCGCCTCTCCCGCCCAGTGCCGCACCGGCTCCTTGGTGGCCGCAGATGGCGTGGCGATAACCAGCCGATACTTCTCTTTATATTGGAAAGCCGGGAAGTAGGCACGCTGCCATGCGCCGATCGAACCGCCCCCGTGCAGGCTCAAGAGGAACACCACCTTGTCCCCGGGCTGAAGATCGTCTGGATCGTCAAGATAGAACTTGCGACCGGTCTTTTTGTCCACCGCGCTGATGCTGCCCACGCTCGTTTCTCCCAACCCACCGACTTTAAGCCGGGATTTCCGTCTAACTCTCCGATTTCAACTCGCTTTGTAAACCCAAACCCCCTCCGCCGGCAAGCTCTTAGCTCGGTTTGGTCCACAGTGTTTCCCCGCCGCCGGAAAGCCCGGTTTCGCGTCTGGCGGGGATGCAACCCCCGAAAAGAATGTCATTTCCCCAATCGCTTCCGCACACACTTCTCACTCTCGAACCCACCCCCCAGAGTTAGCGAAACCACGGTGGGGTTCACTACAATCAAGTAGTTCGCTTCCCGTGCACTCCTTCACAGCCGCCCCGCCCGGTAATTGGCCCACAGCGCATTCGCAATCCTAACCGCGTCCGCGCGAATTCCATATTTCGAGAAATGCCGGCAAACGTTTTCCAGATCGCGGCCCAGCAACGCTCTCGCACTCGGATTAATCCGCGCGTCGACCGCTTGCGGAAAATCGATCGCGATGACTCGCTCCTCCCAGTAAAGGAGGTTGTACGACGACAAGTCGCCGTGCACGAGATGGTTCCGAAGCCACAGCGTGACGTTGTCGATAATCTTGCGCAGCATCGCACCCGCCTGTTCGCTATTCAGCGCGGCGCGAAACAGCATCGGCGCAGCCGCGCTCTCGTCGCCGAAATACTCCATGAGCAGCGCGTTGCGCGACCGCGCGACCACGTCGGGCACATCCGCGCCTGCGTCGTGCAACAACCGCATGATCTTGAACTCCGCGTTGATCCAGCTTCCGAACTGGACGTCGCGCCCATGGCGGGTCTTATTCGCCAATGCGCGCTTGGTGCGGCTGCTCATCGCGGCGTCGCGCCCGGTCTGGTAAACCGCGTCGTTGCGAAATCCGCGATATTCGAGCGGCCGGTAAACTTTCGCCGCCAGCAGTTCCCTTCCAGCCGCTGCCGCGCTGCGGCAGCAATATACCGAGGCCTCCTTGCCTCTTCGCACTTCGTACAGAACTTCACTAATCAATCCGTCGCCAATGAACGCGTCGAGCGCGTCCTCTGCGTTACTCGGTCCGTATTTATCGTCGTCGAACATGATGTACTCCGCTGAATTACGGGTTTCTGCCGAATTTTTTTCCTCATGGCGTCGTCCTCCATTTGCGTTTTCGAAGCGTGACAAAACCGGATCGTCGAATCGCACGTGCACGCCGCGCGCTACAGACGCAAAAAAGCCACGAGAGCTTTCGCCTCCGTGGCCAGAATGTCGGGAAAGTTCCGGTAAGTTACCGGCGATAGCTGGACGGAGGTGCACCCATGCGCAATTCGACAAGATCTTTCAAGTTGCTATTCATTGCGTGTGCACCTCCCGTCAGGGAGTTGATGAATATATCCGCGCCTCCGCATCGCAAGTCAACCCCGCCGTCGTGAGCCTACATTAGCCGTCCGTTAAGCCGGCATGGCGGATTAACCGGCGGATGTAAGCACGCATATCTTTCCGATTCTTGCGCCCCGGACGAATCAGCAGGTGATACATGATCGCGCCGCCGATCATGTCCAGCAAAATCTCCGAATCGGTTCCTCTTGGAATCGCGCCACGCTCGCGCGCCCGACCAATGATCTCGGCGACCATCCTGCGCCGCGGGATCAAATAGGTGTTCCAATAAACTGACATCAGCTTCGGAGAGTCAGGTACCGAGCCGACCAGTTTTGCAACCGTCTTGAGATAGTCGCGCTTGGTAGCCATCTCGGAGAGCGCGTTAATCAGTTGGTCGGCCATCCGCTTCGGCGGAACACGGGCCGCCGCGGTCAAAGTTCGCTCCGGGGCTTCCCTGGCCACTTCCATCGCTTGAGCGAGTAGGTCCTCCCTGCTGGACCAGCGCCGGTAAACGGTCGTCCGCGCAACACCGGCCCGTCTGGAAATCTGCTCGAAGCTCGCGCCCTCGATGCCGTGCTCGACAAAGAGTTCCAGCGCCGCGCGCAAGATGGCCTTGTCGGCGCCTGGGTCGCGCGGCCGCCCACGGCCGGCCTTGGCTTGGCGTTGCGCGGTATTCACATCGGAGCCGGGCTGGTTCTGAGATGAATTCGACTGCCCATCCGGTGCGCCGCTTCCAGCCAGGCTCAGGCGTTAATCCGAAGCTTGCGAAACATCCTCATCCGGAGAAGGCTTATCCAATAGATCAAGCGCGGGAACGCGCGATACACCCGCCATATCCATCGAACCGCCGCAGGAAAGACGATCAGCGCCTGGTTGCGGGCCACTCCGCGCAGGATCGCGCGCGCGGCATCTTCAGCACTCATCTGGCGGACTGGGAAATGAGATCGCCTGCTTACCCGGACCACCTCATCATGAGGCATGTTCATAACGACCATGTTCTCATAGACGCTCGTCTTCATGTCGCCCGGACAAACGGCGCTTACCTTCACTGCCAAGTCAGCTCCTTCAAATCGCATCGAGAGCGAGAGCCCGACTATCCCGTGTTTGCAGGTGCAGTAGGATGAGTTGCCGGGCTGCGGGATAAGGCCGCTGGCGGAGGAAATGTTGACAATGTGCCCGTGGCCCTGTTTCACCATGACTTGATACGCGTCGATCGTCCCATAGACGACGCCACGCAGGTTGACGTTGAGCACGCGGTCCCACTGTTCCACCGAGATGTCGCGCGCATCGCCGCCGATAAAGATCGCCGCATTATTGAAGATGTAATCGAGGCGTCCGAATTCGGCGACCGTCGTTGCAATCAGACGCGCAACGTCTTCTTGCTTCGAAACGTCAACCTGTACCGCGCGAGCTTGTGCGCCGCTCTGTGCAATGCGGGAAGTCACCTGTTTGGCGGCATTGTCGTCGATGTCCGCGACAACGACGATCGACCCTCGCCGCGCCAGCTCCTCGCAAAGAGCCCGTCCCAGACCCATGCCGCCACCGGTGACGATCGCGACTTTGTTCTCAAACTGTTCCATCCGGCAATATACGATACAGGTATGTATCGATATTGTCCATCGGTCTCGACACCCCGATCGCACCGGCGCGATCGAATGCTACGAAGCAACCGCCTCGCTGAGCGCCATCAGGCACACGCCGGTCGCGAACGGCGCGGTCCCGACTTCGATCGAATTGTAGAAGGCAAAATCCCCCGGCGGCGTTTGCTGCGATACGCCCGTGAACGCGCCGTGCGAGTCGATCTTCGCGCAAATCGCGCCAAGCGCGCGCCAGTACGCGTCGCGCGCGCGCGCCTCGTCGAGGCCGCGCAGCCGGGTCCGAATCGCGCGGCCGAGCGCGAGCGCAAATCCGGCCGCCGCCGACGCCTCGAGGTACGAATCGTCGCGATCGATCACCGTGTGCCACAGGCCGGACTCGTCCTGCAACGACGCGACTTTATTGAGCTGAACCGCCAGCGCCCCGCGTATCCTCTCAACCTTTACGGCCAGCGGTTGCAACCGGCCGGCCGCCTCGATTTCCGCGATCACTTGCGGCGCCGCGATCGAAAACCAGCTGTTGCCGCGCGCCCACAGACACGGCGAATGCGATTTCCGGTCAACGCAGGCGACGTGCCAGAAGAGCCCGCTGCCGGAGTCGGCCAGATGGTCGCGATGAACGATCATCTGATCCGCCGCGCGCTCGATCATCGCGGCGTCGCTCGAGATTCGGCCGAGCAATGCGATCGCGGGCGCGGTGAAGTAACAGACGTCGATCCACACTTCGAGCGCCGGTGGATGCGGGATGAAAGCGCCGTCGGGGGTTCGCGCGGCGGAAGTTTCCATGAAGCCGACGATTGCGCGCGCATAATCGAGGTAGCGCGGATCGTTCGTCTTCAGGTGCAGGTCGAGCGCCGGGAGCGCTTCCGCCGCCCAGAACCAGAACCATCCGTTGGTCCGCGGACCCGCCGCGAGCTTTGGCGCGAACCATCGCTCTGCCGCCTCGATCGGGGCGCTGCTCTTGAGCGCGCGCGCGGCGTAAACGAGGCCGTCGCACAGAATCGCGTCGCCCCAATGAGGCTGCTTGGCCAGCAGCTCGCGGCTCGCGCTCGCGGCCAGGCGCTCGAGCGCGCGGCTCAGTTCATCGATTCTAATTTCAGCGGTATCCATTGCATCGCGTGGTCTCCACAGCCGGCGGCGCGGCAGATATACTTGCGCAGAGACTGCACCGATGGCGCTTATCAAGTCAAAGACTCCGAAGATCAAAGAGCTTCACGAAGTCGGGCGCTACGCCGTCGGCGTGCAATGGGGTGACGGTCACGACAGCATTTTCCCGCTGGAAAATTTGCGCCGCGGATGTCCGTGCGACGCGTGCCAGGGCAACCTGAACGGCGACGTGCCGCCCGCCAGCATCCGCATGCGGCAGCTTTCGCGGCTGGGCGAAGCGGCGGTGTTTATCGGATGGGTCGACGGCCACGAGACCATCTACACGATGCCCCAACTCAGGAGTCTCTGCCGATGCGCATATTGCGTGGCGGAGCCCGAGCGTCCGATCACTGGCGGCTAGTGCGTCGGGCTTGCCGGCGCTTGTTGCGGATGCTTGACGATACTGCCGCGGCCGCTTGGGCCGCCGTTGAGTGAGTCGAGATTTACCTGCGCGACTCTCAGCTTCGGATTGAGCTTGAGCGCCTTCTCCCAGGCTTCTTCGGCTTCGCCGAAACGCTGCAAATCGTTCAGCGCCATGCCCTTGGCGTTGTACAGCCGCGCGTTGCGGGGATCCTTGATTATTCCGGCGTTGGCCGCCAGTAGCGCGTCCTCAGAATCGCCGACGCGCAGATACACGTCGGCCAGCTCGATGAAGTTGCTGCCCGACGGATTCAGGTCGGTCGCCGTCCGGTACATGCTGATCGCGTGATCGCCGTCGCGCAGCACGCCGTAGCAGAAGCCGAGGTCCACGTACGCTGAGTCGTTTCGAGGGTCGATGCGCAGCGCCTCATGCAGCTTGTCCATCGCCTGGTAGATTTTTTTGGTATCGACGGGATCGGACTGACCAGCCTGCATGATCAGCTTTTCAGCTCCCGCAACGACCGCGTCGGATGCGGCGCGATTCGCGCCGCCCGCATAGCTCGATGCCGCGATCGGCAGGACTCCCAATGCGGCCATCGCGATGGCGAGCATCACAACCAGATTCAATCGCGAGTCGCCGCGCAATCGATCAGCCATATTCACGCCGCCATTCACCCCAATGCCAATGATAATAGGCGCTGCGTGCAAATTGGCAAGATTGAGCCCCCGTCCGGCCCGGCCCGGTGTTTAGTTGTCTCGCGCTCGCTGCTCCGATAACTATGCCTTCATGCCCCGCGACTCGTTCAATCGTGAGATAGATTACCTGCGGCTATCGGTAATCGACACATGCAACCTGCGATGCGTTTACTGTATGCCGCTCGAGGGATTGCGCTTTCTTCCCAAAGACGAGTTGCTGACCCCGGCGGAGTTCGAAACCGTCGCGCGCGCCGCCGTCGGCGTGGGCTTTCGAAAATTCCGGCTGACCGGCGGCGAGCCTACCCTGCGGCTCGATCTCGTCGAGATCGTCGAGCGGCTGGCTCGCGTGCCCGGAGTGGACGGCCTGGCCCTGACGACCAACGCGATCCTGCTCACGGAGCTTGGCCCGGCGCTGAAACGCGCTGGGTTGAATCGAATCAACGTGCATCTCGACAGCCTGGATCCCGCGACCGTCGAGCGGCAGATGCGATGGGGCAGCTTCGAGAAAATCTGGCGCGGGATCGTCGCGGCCGAACAGGCTGGCCTCACGCCGATCAAGCTCAACTCGGTCGTGACGGCCGGCTACAACGAATCCGACGTCGTCGAGCTGGCGCGCCTGACGCTTGAGCGCGACTGGCACGTGCGGTTCATCGAGCTGATGCCGCTGGGCGGCGGCGAATGCGCCCGGCTGTCCATGAAGCGCTACGTGTCCAACATCGAAACGCGGCGCAGAATTGAGGCGGCGCTCGGCCCGCTCGCTGAAATCCCGTCCGAAAATCTGGCCGACGAATCGCGCAACTTCCGGCTTGCGGGCGCGCGCGGCGTGGTCGGCTTCATCAGTCCGGTCAGCGAGCCTTACTGCGGGACCTGCAATCGGATGCGGCTGACCGCGGACGGCAAATTCCACCTGTGCCTGCTCAACGACGACGAACTCGACGTGCGCAAGGCATTGCGCTCCAATTCAGGCGACGTGATCGCCGACGTGGCGCGAATCCTCAAACGTGCGGTCGAGCTCAAGCCGACCGGCCATCACCTGCTCGAGGGCCGCTCGACGCAGGACCGTTCCATGTACCAGATCGGCGGCTGACCGGGTACGCCTCGCTCATAGCTACGGGTCGCCGGGGCAGCCCGCGCCGCTCGGCCGCCACTTTCGCCAAGACGTTTTCCGGCAGTCGCACCGCCTCTGCCATCACAGCGCACCTCTCCCAAACTCGATCCCTTCCCAAAAAATCACAAACTCTCAGGGTCCGGGATTCACTGAAATTAGGCAGCCGACGTTGTCGGACGCGCTCCCGGTGCGGTAAGTCGACGACACCGCTCCGGTCGGCAAGGCCGGCAGTACTCCCCAACTGTTCCTGTTGTCTGGACCACTCGAATTTCCGTGCACGAATATATTGGTAAATCCAACCGGGGCGCTGAGTGAGACATTCCCGACGGCTCCGTCTTGCGCGATGACCAGCGAGTTGGCGACGGTCGGAGTGAGCCCATTCGCGGTCGCGGTCGTCCCGAAGTTGCAGTCGCATTCGGGCGCCCCCGTGCCTGACTGAATCGGCGTGCTGGTGCTTACGCCTGCGAAGTTCACTATGGATCCCGTACTGATGACATTCGTCAAACTACTGCCACTTGGCACGCAGTTTACGTCGTCAGCTGTGCAGAACAGCCAGATGTACGCACTCGTCGGCCAAACGTCGCCTGAGGCAATCCTGTAGGAAATCGACTGGAGATAATCGGTACCGCACCCCGTTTGAGCAAGCTCGGTCCATCCTGTGGGAACCTTGATGAAGTCCGAGGCCGCGCCCGTACCCTGGATCACGACGGTAGCGAACATGAACTGCCCGTCAGACGTGCCAAAGGGCACGGTCGACCCGATGGCCGATTGTTGCCCATTCGTATCTCCGGTTATCGAGCCCGTGATGCCCGGTGTTGGAGTTGCCGTCGGCGTTGCGGTTACCGTTACAGTGGCCGTCGGCGTTGCGGTCACCGTCGAAGTCGCCGTCGCAGTGGCGGTTGCCGTTGCAGTGGCTGTCGGCGTTGCGGTTGCCGTTGAAGTTGCCGTCGGAGTTGCGGTCACCGTCGCCGTGGCCGTCGGAGTTGCCGTCGGAGTTGCAGTCGCCGTCGCGGTGGCTGTCGCCGTTGCGGTTACCGTTACAGTGGCCGTCGGAGTTGCAGTCGCCGTCGCCGTGGCTGTCGGCGTTGCGGTTGCCGTCGCAGTGGCGGTCTGAGTTGCAGTCGCCGTCGCGGTGGCTGTCGGCGTTGCGGTTGCCGTCGAAGTTGCCGTCGGAGTTGCAGTCGCCGTCGCGGTGGCTGTCGGCGTTGCGGTTGCCGTTGAAGTTGCCGTCGGAGTCGCCGTCGCGGTAGCTGTCGGCGTTGCGGTTGCCGTTGAAGTTGCCGTCGGAGTTGCGGTTACCGTTACAGTGGCCGTCGGGGTTGCGGTCACCGTCGCCGTGGCTGTCGGCGTTGCGGTCACCGTCGCAGTGGCGGTCCGAGTTGCGGTCACCGTCGGCGTTGCGGTCGGCGTCACCGTCGGAGTTGCCGTCCGAGTTGCAGTCACCGTTGGGGTCGGCGTCCGGACTGGATCAGTCGCGGTCGGCGTACATTTCGCTGTCGGGGTCGGCGTCCGAGTTGCGGTCACGGTCGGGGTCGGCGTCCGCGTACAGGCCGCCGTCGGAGTCGCGGTCCGAGTTGCGGTCACGGTTGGGGTCGGCGTCCGAACTGGATCAGTCGCGGTCGGCGTACATTTCGCCGTCGGAGTCGGGGTCGAGGTACATTTTGCCGTCGGAGTCGCGGTCGGCACCGATTGCTCCACATCGATACATCCGCCTTCACAGTTGCTCGTTCCGTAGTTACCTGTGACCCACTGAATGCTGCTGAGGTTGGGGAGTGTCACCCCGCTGAGGGTAAAAGTGATGGAATTCTCTACATACTCACGCGAGCCAAGGCCGTCCAAAAGAGCGTCGAACGAAGTGGTTGCCGCCGATAGAATTCCGAAGCCCGAGCCGTCAAGATTCGTCTGGTTGGCGCCATCAAGATTTCCCGATGGGCCAAAGCCGAAAACACCCGTCGAGCCCAAGCCACTGTCAAATCCAGGAATATACTGCCAGTTCGACCCTATCGTTCCCGCGGTATCGCCTGAATGTACCAGGGAGCTTCCGCTCGTTAGTGCTGCCGAACCGCTGGTGAAGCTTGGCGCATTGAAGATCAGCGCGGTCAAGACGTCGGCCTGATCTGTCGCAGGGTCTCCGGTGTTGCTCAAAACGATCGTGAGCGTTTGCGCGGTTGTGTCCAGCGTGAACTGTGCAGTGAACGCGAGGTTGTCTCTGTCGTCGGGCGCCGTACCGCTGCCTGAAAACGTCTCGGTGAATAGGGCGGCTGACGCGGTCGCGCTGCTGATCGCGAGGATCGCTGTGGCGATGATGAGAAATGAGGCGAAAAGCCTCGATAGATTCCTGCCGTTCGACATTCTAAGCCCCCTCACGGATCAAAACGCATTTAGACGCAATCAAGAGCGATATGACTCGCTAGGACGCCGAACACTATCGTGGAGGACAGTTTGTGTCAAGTGAAAATGGTGCCGATCGATTCACCTGCCCGGTTCATTTGTTTCGGTTGGAGTCAATTTTGACTGATGTAAGGCAGGCGCGAAGATAATTTGCGACTAGTGCGGCAACGCCAATGTCAGCCAAGAAGAAGGGACGACACGGTAAAATGGGGACGATCGCGTGTTTCCGTTGGAGTCAACTTTGGGAGTCAATTTTGACTGATATAAGGCAGGCGCCAGGATAATTTGTGACCAATGCGGCAATACCAATTTCAGCCAAGCAGAAGGGACGACACGGGAAAATCGGGACGATCGCGAGAATGTTTGTGAAGCTGCGCGAGTATCGGCGCGGTCAGCGTTCTTCGCCGAACAGGAATATCGCGACCGCGATCATCGCGAACATGAAATTCGGAATCCACGCGGCGATCACCGCCGGCAGCAGCCCCGAACGACCCAGCGCCGACGTGATCCCCAGCGCGGTCCAGTAGGCGAAGCCGATCACGATTGCCAACCCGAAGCTGCGGCCCAGGCTCAGGTTGCGTGGCAGCGGATCGAGGCTGAGCGCCATTCCGAGCGCGGCCATTATCAGGCACGCCAGCGGCATCGCGTACTTCAGATCGCGATCGACCACGTACCCACCCGGGTCGAGTCCCTTGCTGCGGAGGTCCGCGATGTAGCGGTCGAGCTCCCACAGGCTGAACTCCTCCGGGTCGAAGCGCAGCAGGCCGAAATCGGCCGGAGTCAGTCCAAGCTCCAGGCGCGTGGCGGCAGTTTTGGTCACCATCCCGCCCTCGGCGATCTGGAACGAATCCAACCCGCTCACAACCCAGTCGTGCCCGTTCCATTTCGCGCCCGCCGCATGCTCGAGGTCCGTGAGTCCGAAAGCGTTGTCGAGTTGATAGTGGGTAATTCCGGCCAGCTGCGAGTTTTTCTGGTCGTAGCTGTCCACCGAAATGAATCCGTCGCGCACGCGCACCCAGATGCGCCGGTTGGCGAAGACCGCCTTGAGCTGGTGCTTCTTGAGTTCCACCGAGTAGATATACTTCGCCTGGCGCGTAGCGGCGGGAACCACTGTTTCGCTGATGAAAAAATCAAAACCCGAAATCAGCACCGCGACTATCAGCACCGGCACCGCCATCCCGAGCCGGCTGATGCCGAGTTGCTGGCAGGCCAGCACCTCTCCCGATCGATTGAGCAGCGCGAAGCCAAGCAACACGCCGGCCAGACACGCCACCGGCAGAACCTGCGAGACGATCAGCGGCAGCTTGAGTGCGAAGTACTCCAGGCCCAATAACCCCAGCCCGCCGTAGCGGATCAAATCGTCGAATCGATCGAACATGTCGCCGAGCAGATAGGCCGCCGTGAAGGCCGCCAGGCAAACCATGAACGGGCCGAAGAATTGGCCCGCGATGAAGCGGTCCATCACCGGCGAAAGCCGGATTTGAAGTTTCATGCGGCCTGCCTGCTGCGTTCGTAGCGCTCGACGAGATCCCAGATGATGTCGCCGGGGCCGCGGCCCTGGTCGCCCTTGTCGGACGCGGCGCGATAGAAGAACCAGAACGCCAGCACCACGAATACGATGTCGGGGATGCTCATCGCGGCCCACGCGTCGAGCTTGCCGCGCTGCGCCAGCGTCTCGCCCACCCGCATCAGTGAGTAATAGACAAAGAACAGCGCGACGCTGACCCCGAAGCGCTCCGAATGACCGCCGCGCGCCGGTTTGAGCCCGAGCGAGATGCCCAGCAGCGCGAACAGCATCGTGGCGAACGGGACGGTAAACTTGCCCGCCCGCTCGGTCTCGGCGGCGTAGTCCGGTTTCCCTTTGGCGCGCGCCGCCTCGATCTCGGCGCGCAGTGCCGAGTAAGTCATTTCGCCCGGATCCTGCTCGCTGACGCCGAGCGCCGACTCGGGGCTGACGTTGAGATCGTAGGTCTTGAAGCTGGTCACGTGGGTCGCGTTGCTGGCCGGCTCGGCGCCGAAGATCGAGCCGTCGAACAGCCGCAGCGTGATCGACTTTTGCTTCGAGTCCGGCAGCATCATTCCATGCTTGGCGATTATCGTGTTCTGGTTGCGCGGATCGCGCGCGTCCGAGATCATGACGCCCTTCAAACTGGAGTCGGTATCGGACATCTCGTCGACATAAACGACCAGCCCCGGGAAATTGCTGTTGAAGATTTTTTCCTTCAGCCCGGCGCTGGTCCGGGTCTGGCTGAGTTCGTAAAGCTTGTTGCGCAGATTGGAATTCGCCCACGGCCTCAGCGAGAACGCGAAGTAACTCGAAAGCGCGTACACGCACAGCGCCACCATCATCACCGGCACCGCCAGCCGATACAGGCTGACGCCGCAGGCGCGCGCCGCGGTCATCTCCTGGTCGCTCGACATCCGCCCGAATCCCATCAGCACTCCGAGCAGCACCGCCATCGGAAATGTCAGTTCCAAAAAGGCCGGCATGATGTAGCCCATGATCCCCATCACCTCGCCGAGGCTGACGCCGTGATTGACGACCATGTCCATCAGCTTCAGCAGCTTGCCCGTGACCAGCGCGAACGTCAGCAGGCCGACGTCGACCGCGAACGGCGCCAGCACCTCGCGCGCGACGTAGCGGTCGATAATGGCAAATCCTGGGATTGCTAGTCTCATTGCTTGATCGCTGCCGCCGGCAAGGGGTCGCCCCCGAGTTTAGACATCCCGGCGCGCGATTGAAACTTGCGATTCGATTTTCGTCTCCCGGACCGCGACAGCTACTTGCGCGGCGCTCTGATAGTATCGCCCTCGATGAGAGACTTTCGCGACAAGGGCCGCAATCCCCGCTTCGACCGCAACCCGCCGGCTCCGCCGCGCCGCGATTCGCCCGCGTCCACCGCCAAACCTGCCGTCGCGCCGCCTTCGGGCCGCGACTATCGGCCTGCGGATGCGGGCGAGCGCGAGACTCGGCGCGCAAGCGGCAACGACCGTGAAATAGTCTATGGCGTCGAACCAATCCGCGAGCTGGTCGCTGCGGCGCCCGCCTCAATTCGAGTGCTCTACGTGAAATCCGGCGACGAGCGGCGCTTCGCAGCTGAGATCGATCTCGTCAGGACCGGCGGAGGCCGCGTCGAATTCGCCGATGAAGCCGGATTGGAGCGATTGGCGGGACCTGCCGCCCGCCATCAGGGAATTGCGGCCCTGATGCGCGAGTACGAGTACATCCCGCTCGAGCAGATTCTCGCCGAGCAGCCCGATCCGATCGTGCTGGTGGACGGCGTCACCGATCCGCGCAACCTCGGTGCCCTGATGCGCTCGGCGGAAGGCGCTGGCGTCGGCGCGATCGTTATTGCGCGGGACAGAACCGCCGCCATCACGCCCGCGGCGGTCAAGTCGTCGGCCGGTGCGTGGATACATCTCAAGATCGCGCGATGCGGCAACGTCGCGCGCACCATCGAGCAGCTCAAACAGGCGGGCTACTGGACTGCGGCGCTCGCACCCGGCGGCGATACGTCGATCTACGCGCTCGACACCTCGCGCAAGCTCGCGATCATCGTCGGCTCCGAGGGGCGCGGCGTTCGCGACATCGTGAAAAAGGGTGCGGATTTTATCGTGGACATCCCGATGCGCGGCAAGGTCGGCTCGCTCAACGTGTCGGTCGCCGCCGCGGTGGCGCTATTCGAAATCGCCCGCCGCCGCTCCGCCGTGAAACAAGCGGATTAGCGCCCAGCGCGATCGTAGCTAGGAGCGTTGAGCCTGCCGCGATTTGCTCATGGCGGTCTTTTTTGCCGTCGGCCTGGCTCGGGTCGATTTGCGCTCGGCGAGATCGGGAAACTTCCTGGCTATCGCCCGCTTGATAGTGTTCACCCAGTTGGCTTCGAACTCGTTCGCGATTTTTCTCATCCCGCCAACCTGGCGGCTGGCTTCCTTCATCTGCGTTTTCAGGAGCGTGGCTCCCTTGGCGAGATGCGGATGCATCCCATGCACGTTGAGTTCCGCCAGCGTCTTGGCGATCAGCTTCAGTTCGTGCTTGATGCGGTCGGCGTAAACCCTGGCCCATTCGAGGTCGATCAGGGCGCTGCTGGTAGGTGGCTTGAGTTTCGTCATCGCGAACACTGTCGCCCCTCGACGCCCGCAACCGCAAGCATCGCTCTGTCACCTGGGGAACCACGAGGTTCAGTTTCCGCGCCGCAAGTGTCGAATTTGACCTGCCGCCCGGTCGCCGTTTCGCAAGCAGCAGACCCTGAAACGCCGTTCAGCTTGACAGTCGCGGCGACGGCGAATAGCTTTACTTTCTTAACGTCGTTTGCCGATGTAGCTCAACGGTAGAGCACCTGATTTGTAATCAGGTGGTTGCGAGTTCGATTCTCGCCATCGGCTTGGTCGGCACAACCGGCTTGGGAGGAGAGGTTCCCGAGTGGCCAAAGGGAGCAGACTGTAAATCTGCCGGCTTATGCCTACGGAGGTTCGAATCCTCCCCTCTCCACCAGTATGATAATGAGTTTGACGGAGAGAGCGGGAATAGCTCAGTTGGTAGAGCGCGAGCCTTCCAAGCTCGGGGTCGCGGGTTCGAGTCCCGTTTCCCGCTCCAGATTTTCCATGACGGCCAGAGGCAACGAGTTTTGTGGATCTTTTTTCACTGAAAAATTCCGGTTGAGCAGCGCGCGAATGCCCATGTAGCTCAGGCGGTAGAGCACTTCCTTGGTAAGGAAGAGGTCACGGGTTCGAATCCCGTCGTGGGCTTTCCAAATTTGCGCCGGCCAGGCGGCAAAAAAGTTTTTCGAGGCGGACAACAATGAGAGATCTGATTTCGCTTTCATGCGACGGTTGCAAATCGCGCAACTACACCACGACCAAGAACAAGAAGACGCAGACCGACAAATTTTCCATCAAGAAATTCTGTCCCAAGTGCCGCGCCCACACGCTGCACAAGGAAGGGAAGATCAGCTGATGATGCGAGGTTCATGTGTTCGGGGTCGACTGAGCCTCGACGCTCGACAGCACATTGAAAAAAGGGTCAGTAGCTCTAATTGGCAGAGCATCGGACTCCAAATCCGAGGGTTCCAGGTTCGAATCCTGGCTGGCCCGCCAAATATAACAGCGGTTTAACCAAGCTAATCACGGGCTCCTTGATTTAGGCACGAAAAATGAATAGTCTGAAGAGTTACTTCAATCAGGGCGTAAGTTTCGTCACGGAAGCATGGACGGAGCTTGCCAAGGTCCATTACCCATCGCCCAAGGAAACCATGCAGGCCACGATTGTGGTTCTCGGTCTGACGTTTGTGATGGCTTTGTGGCTCGGGGTGATCGACTTTTTCGCGGTTCGCGGCGTGCAGATGCTGCTCCGCTAGGGACTATCGACCGGACGCCGAACTGCGGATTCTCGATGAAGACTGCTCATTGAAATGACTGAACCGATTACCGAAACCGCCAAGCCCGCGATGAAATGGTATGTCGTCCATACCTACTCGGGCTACGAGCACAAGGCCAAGGCCGCGCTCGAGGAGCGCGTGCGCTCGCTCCACAAGGAAGAAAAGATCGGCAAGGTGCTGGTGCCGATCGAGCGCGTGCAGGAACTCGGCAAGGGCGGCGCGCGCAAGGTTTCCAGCCGCAAGTTTTTCCCCGGCTACATCTTTGTCCAGATGGTGCTCGACGACGAGACCTGGCACGTCATCAAGAACACTCCGAAAATTACCGGCTTCGTCGGGCATTCCACCAATCCGCCCGAAGTCCCGACCTCCGAAGTCGAAGAGATCGAGCAGCAGATGGAAGAAGGGGCGCTCAGGCCCAAGCCCAAGGTGCTGTTCGAGGTCGGAGAGGCGATCAAAGTCGTCGACGGCCCCTTCCAGGACTTCAACGGCACCGTCGAGGAAGTCAAGCCGGAAAAGGGCAAGGTCCGCGTTCTGATCTCGATCTTCGGCCGCGCAACCCCGGTCGAACTCGACTTTGTGCAGGTAGAGAAGGCCTGAAACGATAAAAAACATTCGATTCGCCGGATGCGCCCGGCCGATGCGCGCAGGCGGCGTTCGCGACTGAGCAACCAGGGACGATTTTAAAGTGGCTAAGAAAGTAGTCGGATCGATCAAGCTCCAGATTCCCGCCGGAGCGGCAAATCCCTCGCCGCCGGTGGGCCCTGCGCTCGGCCAGCGCGGCGTCAATATCATGGAGTTCTGCAAGGCCTTCAACGCCCAGACTCAGAACATGCAGGGTCTGCTCATCCCCGTGATAGTCACCGTCTACGCCGACCGTTCGTTTACCTTCGTCACCAAGAGCCCGCCCGCGTCGATTCTGTTGCTGCGCGCGGCGGGAATCGAAAAGGGATCGCCGATGCCGAACAAGAACAAGGTCGGCAAGGTCACCCGCGCGCAGGTCGAGGAAATCGCCAAGACCAAGTTGAAGGACCTGACCGCGGCCGATCTGGCTGCCGCCGTCAATACCGTTTCCGGCACCGCGCGCAGCATGGGCATCGACGTCACCGATTAACTCGACCGGAGCGCCAGCTACACAGGCAAACAAGATGGCAGGCAAGAAATACAAGGAAGCGGCCAAAAAGATCGATCGCGAAAAGCGCTACACGCTCGAAGAAGCGGTCAAGCTGGTCGTCGATAACAAGGTCGCCAAGTTCGACGAGACGATCGAGATCGCGGTGCGGCTCGGCGTCGATCCGCGCCAGGCCGACCAGAACGTGCGCGGCACTATCGTGCTTCCCCATGGAACCGGCGCGGTTGCGCGCGTGCTGGTGGTCGCCAAGGGCGACAAAGAGCGCGAGGCGCGCGAGGCGGGGGCGGACTTCGTCGGCGGCGACGAGATCATCAAGAAGATCCAGGAAGAGAACTGGCTCGACTTCGACCGCGTCATCGCAACCCCGGACATGATGGGCCAGGTCGGACGAATCGGCAAAATCCTCGGACCCCGCGGCCTGATGCCCAATCCCAAGGTCGGCACCGTCACCTTCGATGTCGCCAAGGCGGTCGCCGAGATCAAGGCCGGCAAGGTGGACTACCGCGTGGACAAGGCCGGCGTCGTGCACGCGCGGGTGGGCAAGATGAGTTTCGGCGAGTCGAAGCTGCTCGACAACATCCGCGCGATCCTCGGCGCGATCGTTCGCTCCAAGCCCGCCAGCGCCAAGGGAAATTACGTTCGCAGCGTCGCGATTTCCTCGACCATGGGCCCCGGAGTGCGGGTCGATACGGCGCAGGCGGCGCCCAAGGCGCTCGCGGCCGCCGCATGAGTTTTCGTTCGTTGGAGCTGGGTCGGTATAATTAGATGAAGAAATCAGAGAAAACCGCGCTGGTCGAAGATCTGAACCAGAGTTTCGGCCGCGCCAGTATCGCGCTCGTGTCCGAATACCGCGGGATGACCGCGGCGGAATCGACCGAGATGCGCAAGCGCTTGCGCGCCGTGCGCGGCGAGATGCGCGTGGCCAAGAACACCCTGATCCGCCGCGCTCTCAAGGGCACCACCTACGAGGCGCTCGACAGCAGCCTCGGCGGACAGGTCGGGCTGATCCTCAGTTACGAGGATCCGGTCATACTGGCCAAGACCTTCGCCTCGTTCGGGCCACTGGGCGACAAGCTCAAGCTCCGCGGTGCGGTGCTCGACGGCAAGCCGCTCACGCCCGCCGAGGTCCAGGCGCTGGCGGCCTTGCCGCCGCGCGCGGTGATTTTCGGCCAGTTGCTCGGTCTGCTGAATGCGCCGGCGACTCAGTTGGTCCGCTTGCTCAACGAGCCGGGCTCGTACCTGGCGCGCGTGATCGACGCGATTGGAAAAAAGAACGGTGCCGACGCCGCGCCTGCGCCCGTCGCGTCGTCCGAAACTGCGCCCGCAGCGGCGGCGCCGGCGTCTGAGGGTTGATTAAGGATTACTGATTTTAATTCATGCACAACGCCCGGAAGAGGTTTCGCTGAAAAAGCGCTCCCACATCTCCCCGGATGCGTGAACAAGGAGAGAAGGTAACATGGCAGAAGCACAACTCAGCCGCGATCAGGTGAAGGACTACCTGAAGAACCTCAGCCTGATCGATGCGGCGGCGCTGGTTAAGGAACTCGAGGCCGAGCTCGGTGTATCAGCCGCGGCTCCGGTCGCGGTGGCGGCCGCTCCGGCAGCCGGCGGTGCCGCCGCGGCGGCGCCCGAGAAGGAAGAGTTCAACGTCGTGCTGACGGGCTCGGGCGACAAGAAGATCCAGGTGATCAAGGTCGTGCGCGAATTGACCGGACTCGGCCTCAAGGAGGCCAAGGACCTGGTCGATGGAGCGCCGAAGGCGGTCAAAGAGGGCGTCAACAAAGCCGAGGCCGAGGAGATCAAGAAGAAGCTCGAAGCCGCCGGCGGCAGCGTGGAGCTGAAGTAGGAAGGATTTAGTCCTTTTGACGCACAACAAAGGGTCGGGAAATTCACGCGGCGCGGGACTTTCAGGCGCGCGCGGATTTCAAACGGTCTTTATCGATGAAGCCGTGGGCACGGGGAACACCCCTGCGCCCGCGTCCTCTATTGCTTCACGGCGCGCCGAAGTCTGTGGCGCACGCACGGTGAGGTAGCTGATGGCCCAGGTTCATGTAACGAGCAATCTCCGCATTCGCCGCTCCTTCGGCAAGATCAAGAAGATCATCGAGATTCCGAATCTGATCGAGATTCAGAAACGCTCGTATGACGATTTCCTGCAGGTCGGCGTCTCGACCGAGGACCGCGCGGACGTAGGTCTGCAGGCGGTCTTCAAGTCGGTCTTTCCGATCAAGGATTTCAATGAGACCGCCTCGCTCGAGTTCGTCTCCTACGAGCTCGGCCCCCCCAAGTACGACGTCGAGGAATGCCATCAGCGCGGCATGACTTACGCGGCCCCGCTCAAGGTCAAGATTCAGCTCGTCATCTGGGACGTCGAGAACGGCCGCCGCTCGATCAAGAACGTCAAGGAGCAGGAAGTTTACTTCGGCGAGATTCCCCTGATGACCGGCAACGGCACCTTCATGGTCAATGGCACCGAGCGCGTCATCGTGTCGCAGTTGCATCGCTCGCCCGGAGTATTTTTCGAGCACGACAAGGGCCGCACCCATTCCACCGGCAAGCTTTTGTACTCCGCGCGAATCATTCCGTATCGCGGCAGCTGGATCGACTTCGAATTCGACCCCCGCGACGTGCTCTATGTCCGCATCGATCGCCGCCGCAAATTTCCCGCGACCGTCCTCCTGCGCGCGCTCGGCATGACCACCGAGGATCTCCTCAACTACTACTACCGCAAGGACGTTATCGCCCTCGACCCCAAGCAGTACACCAAGCAGTTCGTCGCCGACCATCTGCTCGGCTCGCGGGTCAGCCGCGACGTCAAGGATCCCAAGTCGGGCGAGCTCATCGCGCGCGAGGGCCGCAAGTTCAACAAGGCCATCGTCCGCGCGATGGAGCAGGCCAAGATCGCCGAAGTCCCCATCGCCCTCGACGAGATTGTCGGCCGCGTCTCCGCCCACGACATCGTCGATTCCACCACCGGCGAGGTGCTGATTGGCACCAACGAGGAGCTGACCGAGGAAACCCTCGAGAAGCTCAAGACCCACGGCGTCAAAAAAATCGAAGTGCTGTTCACCGAGGACGCCCCCGGTGGCGGCCCGCTGCGCCTGACCCTCGCGCAGGACAAGCTCGGCACCCCCGAAGAAGCCGTTATCGAGATCTACCGCCGCCTGCGCCCCGGCGATCCCCCGACTCAGGAAACGGCGACCACCTTCTTCAACAACCTGTTCTTCAATGCCGAGCGCTACGACCTCTCCAAAGTCGGGCGCTTGAAGCTCAATCACAAGCTCAAGATTGACGTGCCGCTCGAGCAGGGCACGCTCCGCCGCGAGGACATCCTCGAAGTCGTCCGCTACCTGATGGAGCTCAAGAACGGCAACGGCCAGGTTGACGACATCGACCATCTTGGCAATCGCCGCGTGCGCGCGGTCGGAGAGCTGGTCGAGAACCAGTTCCGCATCGGGCTGGTCCGCATGGAGCGCGCGATCAAGGAGCGCATGAGCCTCCAGGATATCGAGACCCTGATGCCGCAGGAGCTGGTCAACTACAAGCCCGCTTCCGCCGTCATCAAGGAGTTCTTCGGCTCCTCGCAATTGTCGCAGTTCATGGATCAGACCAATCCGCTCAGCGAAATCGCGCACAAGCGCCGGCTCTCCGCGCTTGGTCCGGGCGGTCTCACCCGCGAGCGCGCCGGTTTCGAAGTCCGCGACGTTCACCCGACCCACTACGGCCGCGTCTGCCCGATTGAAACTCCCGAGGGCCCCAACATCGGACTTATCGCCGCGCTCTCCACCTACGCGCGCGTCAACGAATACGGCTTTATCGAGACGCCGTACCGCGAAGTCGAAAACAATCGCGTCACCGATCGAATCGTCTATCTCTCCGCCCTCGACGAGGAAGACAAGGTCATCGCGCAGGCCAACGCGCAGCTCGACTCGCACGGCCGCTTCACCGCCGACCTCGTCTCCGCCCGCATCGGCGGCGAGTCCACCGTGGTCCGCGCCGACGACGTCCAGTTCATGGACGTGTCGCCCAACCAGCTCGTCTCGGTCGCCGCGTCCTTGATCCCGTTTCTTGAAAATGACGACGCCAACCGCGCCCTGATGGGCTCCAACATGCAGCGCCAGGCCGTTCCGCTCTTGAAGCCCGACGCGCCCCTGGTCGGCACCGGGCTTGAGGGCACCGTCGGGCGCGACTCCGGCGTTACCGTGATCGGCAAGCGCGACGGCGTGGTCGAAAGCGTCGATGCCGAGCGAATCGTTGTGCGCGCCGACAAGCAGACCAAGGATCTCCGCGACGCCGGCGTCGATATCTACAATCTCATCAAGTATCAGCGCTCCAACCAGAACACCTGCATCAACCAGCGCCCGATCGTGGTCAAGGGCGAGCGCGTCAAGTCCGGTGACGTGCTGGCCGACGGCCCCTCCACCGACATGGGCGAGCTGGCGCTCGGCCGCAACGTGCTGGTCGCCTTCATGCCGTGGGGCGGTTACAACTTCGAGGATTCCATCCTGATCTCCGAGCGCGTGGTCAAGGAAGACCTGTTCACCTCGGTGCATATCGAGGAATTCGAATGCATCGCGCGCGACACCAAGCTCGGACCCGAGGAAATCACCCGCGACATTCCCAACGTCGGTGAAGAGGCGCTCAAGGATCTCGACACCAGCGGCATCATCCGCATCGGCGCCGAAGTCCGCCCGCAGGACATCCTGGTCGGCAAGATAACCCCCAAGGGCGAGACCCAGCTTTCTCCCGAAGAGAAGCTCCTGCGCGCCATCTTCGGCGAAAAGGCCGGCGAGGTCCGCGACACCAGCCTGCGCGTGCCGCCGGGCGTCGAAGGCACCGTCATCGACGGTCGCGTGTTCTCGCGCCGCGGCGTAGTGAAAGACGACCGCACCAAGGAAATCGAAGTCCTCGAGGCCGAACATCTCAAGCAGGACGAAGCCGAGGAAGTCCGAATCATCCGCCAGGAAACTCTGCGCAAGCTCAAGAAGTCGCTGGCCGGCAAGAAACTCGCCGGACGCGTGATGTCCGATGAGCGCAAGGAGCTGCTCAAGAAGGGCGACACGCTCAGCGCCGACGAACTCGAGGAATTGTCGCCCACCCTATGGGGCCAGGTCCGCGTCGAGAACGAGTCGGCGCAGGAGGAAGCTGCGCTGGCCATCGCCGCGATGAACGCGAACGTCGAGGCCGTGCAGAATCATTACGGCGCCAAAATAGAACGGCTCAAGGGCGGCGACGAACTCGCGCCGGGCGTCATCAAGATGATCAAGGTCTTCGTCGCCATCAAGCGCCGCCTCCAGGTCGGCGACAAGATGGCCGGGCGCCACGGCAACAAGGGCGTGCTCTCCCGCATCCTGCCCGAGGAAGACATGCCGTGTCTGGCCGACGGGACCCCGGTCGATATCGTGCTCAATCCGCTCGGCGTGCCGTCGCGCATGAACGTCGGCCAGATTCTGGAGACCCATCTGGGATGGGCCGCGCGCGAGCTCGGCCACAAAATCGAGGAAGACCTCCGTAGCGGCGTCAGTGCCGCCCAGCTCAAGCGGCGGCTTAAGGAAATCTACCCCGAAAAGGACAGCCACGAGTTTATCGACGAGCTCGCCGAGCCCGATATCTTCAAGCTCGCGGCCAAGGCGCTGGCCGGCGTGCACGTCGCGTCGCCCGTGTTCGACGGCGCGCGCGAAGAGGAAATTTTCCAGCTCCTCAAGCGCGCCGACCTGCCCGAGACCGGACAGGCGACCCTGCACGACGGACGCACCGGCTTGCCCTTCGAGCAGCCGGTCACCGTCGGCGTCATGTATATGATGAAGCTGCATCACCTGGTCGAAGACAAGATTCACGCGCGTTCGACCGGTCCCTACAGCCTGGTCACCCAGCAGCCGCTCGGCGGCAAGGCTCAATTCGGCGGCCAGCGGCTGGGAGAAATGGAAGTGTGGGCGCTCGAGGCTTACGGCGCCGCCTACACCTTGCAGGAGATGCTCACGGTTAAATCCGACGACGTGGCGGGGCGAACCCGGATGTACGAAGCGATCGTCAAGGGCGAGAACACGCTTGAGCCCGGACTGCCCGAGTCGTTCAACGTTATGGTCAAGGAGCTCCAGTCGCTGTGCTTGAACATGGAGCTGCTTGAGCAGCCGCAAAGGGCTTAAGGCCAGGGAGTTATAAAGAGATGGAAGATCTCTTCGGCATTTTCGAGAAGCCCAAGAATCCACTGGCGTTTAACGCGATCCGGATTTCCATCGCGTCGCCGGAAATGATCCGCTCGTGGTCCCACGGCGAGGTCAAAAAGCCCGAAACCATCAACTACCGGACCTTCAAGCCGGAGCGCGACGGGCTGTTCTGCGCCAAAATTTTCGGGCCGACCAAGGACTACGAATGCAACTGCGGCAAGTACAAGCGCATGCGTCATCGCGGCGTGGTCTGCGAAAAGTGCGGCGTCGAAGTCATTCAGTCCAAGGTCCGCCGCGAGCGCATGGGCCATATCGATCTCGCCGCCCCGGTCGCGCACATCTGGTTCCTGCGCTCGCTGCCCTCGCGCATCGGCACCCTGCTCGACATGACCCTCAAGGAACTCGAGAAGGTCCTCTACTTCGAGTGCTACATCGTCGTCGACGCCGGCGAGACCCCGCTCCAGTACAAGGAGCTGCTGACCGAGCGCAAATACCGCGAGGCGCGCGAGCAATACGCCGACGGCTTCAAGGCCGAGATGGGCGCCGAGGCGGTTCGCTCGCTGCTGGGACAACTCACCCTCGACAAGCTCGCCGAAGAGCTGCGCGCCGAGATGAAAGCGACCGCCAGCGAGGCGCGTCGCAAGAAAGTCGCCAAGCGCCTTAAGGTCGTCAACGCGTTTCGCGACTCGGGCAACAAGCCCGAGTGGATGATTCTCACCATCCTGCCGGTAATTCCTCCCGACCTCCGGCCGCTGGTGCCGCTAGACGGCGGCCGCTTCGCCACTTCCGATCTGAACGATCTCTACCGGCGCGTGATCAACCGCAACAACCGCTTGAAGCGGCTCATCGAGCTCAACGCCCCGGACATCATTATTCGCAACGAAAAGCGGATGCTCCAGGAAGCCGTCGATGCCCTGTTTGACAACGGACGGCGCGGCCGCGCCATCACCGGACCGTCCAAGCGCCCGCTCAAATCGCTCTCCGACATGCTCAAGGGCAAGTCGGGCCGCTTCCGCCAGAACCTGCTCGGCAAGCGCGTCGATTACTCGGGCCGCTCTGTCATCGTCGTCGGCCCCGAGCTCAGGCTCCATCAGTGCGGGCTGCCCAAGAAGATGGCGCTCGAGCTGTTCAAGCCGTTCATCTACAACAAGCTCGAAGAAAAGGGTTATGTCACGACCATCAAGAGCGCCAAAAAGATGGTCGAGAAAGAGGGCAAGGACGTTTGGGATATCCTCGACGAGGTTATCCGCGAGCATCCGGTGCTGCTCAATCGCGCGCCTACCCTGCATCGGCTCGGCATCCAGGCGTTCGAGCCCGTGTTGATCGAAGGCAAGGCGATTCAGCTCCATCCTCTCGTATGCGTGGCGTACAACGCCGATTTCGACGGCGATCAGATGGCGGTGCACGTGCCGCTGTCGATCGAGGCGCAGGTCGAGTCGCGCGCGCTCATGATGTCGACCAACAACATCCTGTCGCCCGCCTCGGGCAAGCCGGTCATCGTGCCGACCCAGGACATGGTGCTGGGCCTTTACTACATGACGCGCGAGCGTCCGCTGGCGCGCGGCGAGGGCAAGAACTTCTCCAACGTCGAGGAAGTGCGAATCGCGTACGATCACGAGGAAATCGATCTGCACGCGAAAATCACGGTGCGGATGCCGCCGCTGCTGGCCACCGGAATCGCCCCCGCGCCACCCGAGACCAACGGCCATCCTCGCGGCAGGGCCAAGGACCGCGCCGCCGCGGCCGCCGCCGCGGCCAGGATGCCGCGTTACGAGCGCGTCACCACCACCGTCGGCCGCGTGCTGTTGTACGAAATCGTGCCGCCCGAGATTCCGTTCACCGAGCTCAACAAGACGATGAAGAAAAAGGAGCTCGGCAACCTTATCGACTTCGTCTATCGGCGCGCCGGCGACAAGGCCACGGTTATCTTCGCCGACCGGTTGAAGGACATCGGCTTTGAATACGCTACCAAGGCGGGAATCTCGATCTCGATCAAGGATATGACCATTCCGCCCCAAAAGGCGCATCTGCTCGACGGCGCGCAGAAGCAGGTCAACGAGATTCAGCAGCAGTACAACAACGGCGTCATCACCGACGGTGAGCGCTACAACAAGGTCGTCGATATCTGGGCCGAAGTTCAGGACCAAATCGGCAGCGCCGTTATCAAGGGCCTCTCGACCCAGGTCTTCGGCAAGAACGCCAAGGGCGAGACCGTCACCGGGCCGTCGTTCAATCCGATCTTTATCATGGCCGACTCGGGCGCCCGCGGTTCCGAACAGCAGATTCGCCAGCTGGCGGGACTGCGCGGCCTGATGGCGAAGCCGTCGGGTGAAATCATCGAGACTCCCATAACCGCCAACTTCCGCGAGGGGCTGACGGTTCTCCAGTACTTCATCTCGACCCACGGCGCGCGCAAGGGCTTGGCCGACACCGCGCTCAAGACCGCCAACTCCGGCTATCTGACCCGCCGCCTGGTTGACGTCGCGCAGGACTCGATCATCAGCGAGGACGATTGCGGCACGCTGGACGGAATCGAGATGTCGCCGCTGGTCGAAGGCGGCGAGATAATCGAGGGACTCGGCGATCGCGTGCTCGGACGCGTCGCGCTCGAAGACATCCGCGACGCGTTCACCAGCGAAGTGCTGGTGCGCGCCAACGAGATGATCGACGAGGACAAGGTAAAGCGAATCGAAGACGCCGGCGTCGAACGAATCAAGATTCGCTCGGTGCTGACCTGCCAGTCGCGCCAGGGCGTGTGCGTGAAGTGTTACGGACGCGATCTCGGCCGCGGGCATCTGGTCAATCTCGGCGAATCGATCGGAATCATCGCCGCCCAGTCCATCGGCGAGCCGGGCACCCAGCTCACGATGCGCACCTTCCACATCGGCGGCACCGCCAGCCGGCGCGCCGCGGATACCACGCTCGAGGTCCGCAACGAGGGCGTGATGCGCCTGCATGGGGTCAACACGGTCAAGAGCCGCGACGGCAGCCTGGTCGTCATGACCCGCCACGGCGAGGTCGTGATCGCCGCCCAGGTCACCGACGAAGGCGGCCGCGTCCGCGAGCGCGAACGCGAGCGCTATCCGCTGGTCTACGGCGCCAAGCTGCGCAAGGCCGAGGGCGACAAGGTCAAGCCCGGCGAGCTGATCGCGGAATGGGATCCCTACACCACGCCGATCATCACCGAGGTCGGCGGCACGGTTAAGTACGGCGATATCATCGAAGGCAAAACGATGGAGGAGCGGGTCGATGAACGAACCGGCGCGCGCTCCAACGTTATCGTCGAGTTCAAGGACCTCGACGTACGCCCGCGCATCTCGATCAAGGATGCGTCGGGCAAGACCGCCAAGTTGCCCAACTCGAACAACGTCGCGCGCTACTTCCTGCCGGTCGGCGCCTATATCAACGTGCCCGAAGGCACTGCGGTTGAGCCCGGCGACGTGATCGCCAAGATCCCGCGCGAGACCACCAAGACCAAGGACATCACCGGCGGTCTGCCGCGCGTCGCGGAGCTGTTCGAAGCGCGCAAGCCCAAGGAATTCGCCGTCATCTCGGAAATCGACGGCCAGGTTTCCTTCGGCAAGGACACCAAGGGCAAGCGCAAGGTCGAAGTCACTCCCGAAATCGGCGAGAAGCGCGAATACCTGATTCCCAAGGGCAAGCATATCGCCGTCCACGAGGGCGATATCGTCAAGGCCGGCGAGCCGCTGATGGAAGGCTCGTCCAATCCGCACGACATCCTGACCATCCTCGGCGAAAAGGCGCTGGCGAAATACCTGGTTGACGAAATCCAGGAAATCTACCGGCTCCAGGGCGTGCGTATCAACGACAAGCACATCGAGGTGATCGTCCGCCAGATGCTGCGCCGCGTGCGCATCAAGGAAGTCGGCGACACCCCGTTCCTGGTCGGCGATCAGGTCGAGAAATGGCGCTTCGACGAGGAAAACGGCCGCGTGCTCACCCGCGGCGGAGAGCCGGCCATCGCCGAGCCGCTGCTGCTCGGCATCACCAAGGCTTCCCTCTCCACCGAGAGCTTCATCTCGGCGGCGTCGTTCCAGGAAACCACCCGCGTGCTCACCGAGTCGGCCATCAACGGCAAGGTTGACAGGCTCGTCGGACTGAAAGAGAACGTGATCATGGGACGCTTGATCCCGGCCGGCACCGGCATGAACTTGTACAACCGGATGGTGGTCAAGGTCGAAGGCGCCGCGGCCGAAGAAGAAGATGCTGGAAAAGCGGAGCTGACTGCCGCTCCCGCACCCGGCGGAGATTGACACGGCGGGTCTGGTCCCGTACATAATGATGTTTCCCCCAAGGGCGTAAGTGTCCTTGGGGGGTTTGTTTGAACACCGCGTCCCCCTAGAGGCAATCCGGCGCACCGGGCCGGCGCGGTGCGAGCGCCGAGCTGGCTCGAGAGTCGGCAAACGTCCGATGGGTACGCTGGTCGAAATGGAAGAGAAAAACCGAGAACGAGAACTATAACGTGCCGACGATAAACCAGTTGATCCGACAGGCGCGCGTGAAAAAGCGTTTCAAGGTTAAGGCGCGCGCGCTCGAAGGCTCGCCCCAGAAGCGCGGCGTATGCACGCAGGTGAAGACGACGACGCCCAAGAAGCCCAACTCCGCGCTGCGCAAGGTCGCGCGCGTGCGGCTGTCCAACGGGATCGAGGTGAATACTTATATCCCGGGCGTCGGACACAACCTGCAGGAGCATTCCGTGGTGCTGATTCGCGGCGGTCGCGTGCGCGATCTGCCGGGCGTTCGCTATCACGTGATTCGCGGCACCCTCGACTCGATCGGCGTGCAGGAGCGGCGCAAGGGCCGTTCCAAGTACGGGTCGAAGAAACCCAAGTAGAGTTATATGTCGCGCAAAGGACAAATTCGCGTCCGCGAAGTTCCGGCGGACCCCAAGTATCACGACCGCACCGTCGCGAAGTTCATGAACGTCGTGATGGAACGCGGCAAGAAGTCGCTCGCCGAGCAGATCTTCTATCACGCGCTCGATCTCGTCGCGGAGCGCTCGAAGGAAGACGGCCTGGTTGTCTTCAAACGCGCGCTCGACAATGTTCGTCCGGCCGTCGAGGTTCGCTCGCGCCGGGTCGGCGGCGCCAACTACCAGGTGCCGAGCGAGGTGCGCCCAGTGCGGCGCAATTCGCTGGCGATGCGATGGCTGGTTGCGGCGGCGCGTGCGCGCGGCGAGAAGTCGATGGAAGAGCGGCTGGCCGCTGAAATCCTCGACGCGGCCGCCAATCGCGGCGGCGGGGTCAAGAAGCGCGAAGACACACATCGAATGGCCGACGCCAACAAGGCGTTCGCCCACTACCGCTGGTAATTACCGAGTTTTTTTAGATGGCTCGTGAAACATCAATAGAACGGGTGCGCAATATCGGCATCATGGCGCACATCGATGCCGGCAAGACCACCACCACCGAGCGCGTGCTGTTCTATACCGGCATCAACTAAAAGATCGGCGAGGTGCACGAAGGCACCGCGACGATGGACTGGATGGTGCAGGAGCAGGAGCGCGGTATCACGATCACGTCGGCGGCGACCACGTGTTTCTGGCGCGACA
>Ga0116222_1000317_pt1 | contig 31752 bp, 23 predicted proteins | sample Sb_taG_12_FD_88963 | JGI IMG/M metagenome (GOLD analysis project Ga0116222, IMG submission 88963) | Peat soil microbial communities from Weissenstadt, Germany - Sb_50d_9_AC metaG | ecosystem: Environmental > Terrestrial > Soil > Wetlands > Peat | place: Germany: Weissenstadt | collected 2010-09-21
CGGTTCGAGGGCATCGCCGCCCCCACCTGGCCAGGCCGGAATCGACTCGGCTGCCCGCCGACCGGCCGACGGCCTGTCCTCGGCCGACCATACTGGACGGTCATCGCGGTCTGATCGCCACTCCTCAGGACTATCCGGCCGGGCTGAGCGCTCGGCCCTGTCCCGCCTCGCCGGGCGGTCCGGGCTGTCCCACCGCGCGGGACGATCCGTGCTGTCCCGCCTCGCGGGGCGGTCCGTGCTGTCCCACCTCTCCGGGCGATCTGCGCTGTCCCACCTTGCCGGGCGGTCCGCGCTGTCCCACCTTGCCGGGCGGTCGGCACTGTCCCGCCGGTCTGAACGATCACTATCCCGCGCGTCGGCGAGGTCGTCACTGGATGGCTGGACGCCGACCCCGGGTGTTCCGCGCGGACGCTCACTGCGGTCTTGCCTGCCGCCAGCGCCGGTGGCTCGCCTGGAGGTCCGCTCAGCATCTGCGGAGCGGCCGAACCGACCAGCGCCCAGCCGCCAGCCGCTCCGCCCCTGACTGGCTCCCCGATCCGCAGGACTGGCTGGCCGGTCCGCCGAAGTGGCTGGCCGGTCCGCCGAAGTGGCACGCCGGCTGGCCGGACCGGCTGGCCGGTCCGCTGGACTGGCACCTAGGCGCCGTTCGCGGCCACCAGACGGCCGATCCGTCCAGTCACCAGACAGCTCATCCTGGTACAACCCCGACCCGGACGGCGTGCGCGGTGCGGAGTCTTGGCCGACATCGTCGCCAACTGGATAACGCCACGCACCCGACGGCATAGAGTCGGACGACGAGCCGACCGGCGCACTGGCCCGCCGATCCCGGTCCTGCTCGGCACCGGCATCCGAATCCGGCCATGCACCCGACGGCACCCGCCCAGACGGCCCCCCGCCAGAAGGCGAGCTGACCGGCGCGGCGGACCGCCAATCCCTACCCGGCTCGGCGTCGGTATCCGGCCAGGCACCCGACGGCACCCGGCCCGACGGCGAGCTGACCGGCGCGCCGAACCGCTGATCCCGGCCCGGCACCGTACCCGAATCCGGCCACGCACCTGACGGCACCCGGTCTGACGGCACCCGGCCCGACGGCGAGCTGACTGGCGCGCTGGGCCGCCGATCTCGGTCCGGCTCGGCACCGGCATCCGGGTCCGGCCACGCACCCGATGGCGCGCGGCCAGACACCGAGCCGACCGGCGAGCCGGGCCGCCACTCCCGGTCCGGCTCGGCACCGGCATCCGGGTCCGGCCACGCACTCGACGGCACCCGGCCAGACACCGAGCCGACCGGCGAGCCGGGCCGCCACTCCCGGTCCGGCTCGGCATCGGCATAGGGCCAGGCACCCGACGGCACCCGGCCAGACGGTCCTGCAGGCTGATCCGCGTCCCGGCCGGAGCCGACATCGGCGTGCCGCCGCGCGCCCGACCAGTCGCCCGCCTCGTAGTCCTCGCCCTCGTGATCTGGCCATGGCCCGGAAGCGGCCTCGTCCGTTCGATCGGAATACTGATCGTCTAGATCGTCGTCGCGGGCCGAGTAGGGCCACGCGTCAGCCAGCTTCGCGCCACGTTGACCCGCGGATCCGGCAGATCGCACCGGGGCCGCGGCCGGGCGAACACCGGGCGGTCCCTGGGCGCCGCTCTGGTCCCGGCCAGTCTTGTCCCGGTCGGTCCGGTCGCGGCCGATCCGGTCCGGGCCGACCTTCTTCCGACCTGCTCTGCCCCGGCCTCTGCTGTCACGGCCGACCCGAGTGCTTCCGGCGTGGCGCAGCCCCCGGCCGGCCTTGGCCCGGCCGGCCTTGGCCCGGCCGACCTTGCTGCCAACCCTGAGCGGTCGGCCGGCTCCGGCATCGCCGCGGACCGAGTCGGCCTCCTCGTCGCCCGCGCCTGTGACGCTTGCCGCCGAGGACTCCGCATCCCGGCCCGAGCCGACGTGCTGCGCGTCCTGCTCAGCCACGTGGACGCCAGGCAGAGCCAGCCCGATGACCGCGAGGAAAGCCAGCGCCTCAAGGGCCAGCGCCAGATCGTGACCCAGTGCCGCGTGGCTGATGGTCAGGCTGCCGCCGCCAGAAGGCAAGCTGAAAGCCTGCGCCCAGCTGCCAGTCGGCGAAGGCACCGAGGTCAGGGAGCGGCCATCGACCGCAGCGCTCCAGCCGCCGGCTGGCTCAGCGAGCACCAGCGTCCCTCCGGCGGCGGGCACCTTCGCGCCGGACACGCTGACCGGGCCGGACGGAATCGGCACAACCGTGCCGTTTGGCTCAACCACGATCACCCGGGCAGGCGGCGTGTCCAGCTGCCAGAGCGAGTAGCGCGACGTCGTGCTGTACGGGCGCAGGCCGGAGACGTCGTTCAGCACGTCTGCCAGCTGCTGACTCACCGGTGCCTGCACCAGCACGTAGCCAATGTCGAGGTCCGCGAGCAGCTGACTCTGGTTCACGGCGGTGCCGCCGCCGGGCGCGATCAGCGCGGCGACGGCTCTGTTCAGGGCGCGCTGGGCGTCGGCTGGCGGGGCCAGCACGGCGTCAGCGAAGGACGGGCTCGGCCCGCGCAGCAGCAGGTAGTTGACCTGATCGCCGACCGTGCGGAGCACCAGGGTTCGCACCTGCCTGCTCTGCCCGTCGGTCATCGCGACGAGCTCGGGCACCAGCTGATTCGTCACCGGACGGACCGGGCCGGTCACTCCTGCGGTCACCCACCACGCCGCTGCGAGCAGCGGAGCCGAGCAGGCCACAAGGCCGATCAGCGCCGCCCACGCGCCGCGCCCGCTGGCCAGCGCCCGCAAGCCTGAGCGTCCAGCCAGGAGGCGGCCAAGCGCGTCGGCCCCCACCGTGGCAGCAAGCAGCAGGCCGAGTGCCGCCATCGCCAGCGGAAGGCCGGACCACACCGCGACCGCTGGGCCTCCGCCAGCCGGCGTCACCAGCACGCGGCTGAGAACGATCGCCGCAAGCAGTCCGGACATCGCGATGCCCCAGCCCACCATGATCAGCCGACGCCGTCGGCCGGCCAGCAAGGCGGCCAGCGCGGCGAGCAGCAGCCCGGCGGTCACCCAGTACGGCGGCAAGCCGGGGCCGCCAGGACTGAGCAGCATCAATGACCGAGCCGGAAGACCGGCGGTGGCGGTTCCTGGCTGCTGCAGGCCGGCTTCGAGCACCAGCTCCGCAGGATGGGCGATCAGGGTCATTGTCCAGGGCAGCAGCAAGACGGGGGCGGGCAGCACCACGATGGCGAGGTTCCGCAGCAGGCCGGGGCGGGTGTTGCGGAAGGCGATCGCCATCAGCGCGGAGCCGAGCAGCGCCACCAGCCACAGCAGCGGCACAAACATCGCGCCGATCGTGACGAGCAGCCCGATGGCCCACGCCGCGCGCGTGGCCACTTGCCGCCGCGCTGTGCAGACGCGCGCGGCGTGCAGCGCGATCAGCGGCAGCAGCACGAAGACCACAGCGGTGCCGAATCGGCCGGCGGCGACCGCGCCCATCGCGACCGGCAGCAACGCGTACGACACCGCGGCCCAGACCCGGACCTTGGCTGACTTGGTCACCCGCCGGGCGGCAAGCATCGCCGATATCCCGGCCAACGGCACGCAGCCAATCAGGATGACGTCGATCGCCAGCCACGGCTTGCCGCCGAGCAGCATCGCAAGTCCCGCGATTACCGCCAGGAAGGGCGGTGCAGAGGTAGTCGAGCCGACTCCGCTCGGGTGAAATGCCTGCAGGTAGGTGTGCCACAGGTCGGAAGCACCGCCCCAGGCTGGCACCAGCGAGCCGCCGCCGAGCGGCCCGCCGGCTCCGATCAGCGAGCGGCCAGCGACCAGGGCCACCGCTACCAGGGCGACGACCATCAGCACGGTCGGGCTGGTCAGCAGCCGCCGGGTCAGCCCGTTGTCGACCAGCATCGAGTCATCGTCCGTCGGATCAGCAGACGCATGATGCGCGCCTGCCGTATCGAGCTGTCCCGACTTGAGCATCGTGGACGCGGCGAACTCGATCAACCTGCGTACCGATCGGCCAGGTGGCAGGTCGGCACGGATCCGGCTGTAAGCCGCCCGCCGACCGCGGGACCGGCGTCGGCGTGTGCTCAGCAGCCGGAGCGGGTGGCCGAGCGCGGCAGCTAGCGCAGCCGCCTCGTCCAGCGCTGCGATCAGCCGCTTTGCCAGCAGGAAGAAGGAGATCCTGAGCAGCGAGACAAGCGCATTACCAACCGCCGATGTCACCATCTGCCGGAAGGGCAGATTGCCGAGCAGCGTGAGCAGCCCGTTGCGCCGGTCAAGCATGCGGACCCGGCGACCGACGGAGACCGGCCGACGGTGTCTCGCGGCGGCCTGCACGTGGTAGGCCACCGCATCGGTGATCACCCGGACGCGGTAACCGGCGGCATGTACCCGCCAGCAGAAGTCGATGTCTTCCATGAACAGGCCCATGGCGGTGTCGAATCCACCGACCTGCTCCCACACATCACGGCGGACCAGCATTCCGGCACTGCTCACCGCGAGCGCATCACGATCCCCGTCGTGTTGGCCTTGATCAACCTCGCGCGGCTCAATGCCGGTGAGCCGCCGGGCCGCGGTGTCGAGGGTGACCCCGGCCTCCAGGATCACCTCGCGGTTGGACCAGTCCCTGATCTTCGGGCCGAGCACAGCGGCGGCGCTGGTCTCGGCCGCGCCGCGCAGGAGTTGCTCAAGAGCGTCTGGAGCCGGCTCACAGTCGTCGTGCAACAGCCATAGCCACTCGACCCGCTCCCCGGACTGCGCTCCCGACGAGCCGGGGACCGGAGTATTGGCGGTGCGATGCTGCAGCGCCCTGGCGATCGCCGATCCGTAACCGGTCGCCCGGTCCATGCCAAACACCGCTGCCTGCCCGAACTTCGCGGCCAGAACCGCACCGCCGCGGTCCCTGCTGCCGGTGTCCACCGCGACCACTCGCTGGACCGGACGGGTCTGCTCGAGCAGAGCATCGGCGACGCGCGGAAGCCAAGCGGCGCCGTCGTGAGCGACGATCACGGCCGTCACGACATGCTGCGGATAAGACTCGTTCAGCGACAAGGCATTCCGGTTGCTGCTCAGGGGGTTTCACCTGCGGGGCTGGCCGTGGCCGTAGCCTCCTGCGGGCCGGGTTACCTGTGAACGATACGCGAAGCGCGGGGGCTGCCACTGCCAGACGCTATTGCTGGGTAGACCGGATCGCGGCCCGGCAGCCGAGCGCTGCCTGAACTGTCAGCGAGCCGACGGCGGACAACGCCAAGCAGAATCCGGGCCGAGCGCGCACCCGCGGCTGCTAGACCGCCTGTCGTTTGAGCCGCCTGCGCTCCCGCTCAGACAGTCCGCCCCAGATTCCGAACCGCTCGTCGTTCTCGAGTGCGTACTCCAGGCATTCAACCCTGACCTCACAGCTCCGGCACACTCGCTTTGCCTCCCTGGTAGATCCGCCTTTCTCGGGAAAGAACGCTTCAGGATCAGTCTGGGCGCACAGTGCCCGGTCCTGCCACGCCGGCTCCGCGGCCTCATCCGCGCCGATGCCAAACGCGTCGTGCACCAGCGTGACGATGGCGTCAGTCACAGCGCACCTCCACCCCTCCGAAACCCCGTCGGCTCTCGGGCATGCCGTAGCGGCCCGAGAATTACACTGCTGAAATTACAACCGCGTGTCTTGCCGCGCGTCAAGGCAGATACGTGATAAAGCCCGCCCGGTTGCCCGTGATGACGGGAAAGTCTGCGCAGAATCCTGGGATCCCAGGAAGCTCTGGGCCGTCTTGCCGCTGGGTGCTGGGGCGGCACCGACACGCGCTGGCCGCCCCGGGTGGCGGATGGCGGCCAGCACAGCGGCCTGCGAGACTTTGCGCCATGCGGATCACCTTGCTCGCGGGCGGGGTCGGCGGCGCCCGCTTCCTGCGGGGGCTGCTGGCAGCCGCGCCCGATGCCGACATCACGGTCATCGGCAATACCGGTGATGACATCACCCTCTTCGGCCTGCATGTCAGCCCGGACCTGGACACGGTGATGTACACCCTGGGCGGAGGGATCAGCGAGGAACAGGGCTGGGGCCGGGCCGGCGAGAGCTACACCGTGCAAGCCGAGCTGACTGCCTACGGTGCCGGGCCTGAGTGGTTCAGCCTGGGCGACCGCGACTTCGCTACGCACATCGCGCGGACCTCAATGCTGAACGCAGGCCTGCCGCTGTCGACCGTCACCAGGCAGCTGTGCGAGCGGTGGCAGCCAGGCGTGACGCTGCTTCCGATGACCGACGACAGCGTGCAGACCCACGTCCTGATCGACGACGAGGCTGGTACCCGCACGGTCCACTTCCAGGAGTGGTGGGTCCGGCTACACGCGAAGGTTCCCGCGCTTGAGTTCACGGCGGTCGGCGCAGACCAGGCCGCCCCCGCACCTGGCGTGCTGGCGGCGATCGCTGAAGCGGACTTCATCCTGCTGCCGCCGTCCAATCCGGTGGTCAGCATCGGCGTGATCCTGGCGGTTCCCGGCATCGCCGAGGCGGTAAGGGCCAAGACGGTCGTCGGCGTCTCCCCCATCATCGGCGGGGCTCCGGTCCGCGGCATGGCTGACGCATGCCTCGCCGCGATCGGGGTCCAGACCAGCGCTGCGGCGGTGGCCGCGCATTACGGACCTAGCCTGCTCGACGGCTGGCTGGTGGACACCGCTGACGCGAGCGCGTCGGATGCTCCCGAGCTCGCCGGGATCGCGGTCCGGGCGGTGCCGCTCTACCTGGGAGACCAGGCGACCTCGGCGGCGCTCGCCGGAGCCACCATTGAGCTTGCCGCGGAGTTGACCCGGTGAGTCGCAGCACAGCGGACGGCAGCGACGTGACCGGTGTCCCCGCCATGGCAGCGAGGTCAGGTGCGTCCGGACCGCTCACTGTCACCAGCGTCGCCGGGCTGCCTGAGATCATGCCGGGCACCGACCTGGCCGAACTGATCGCGCAGGCCGCACCCGGGCTGACCGACGGCGACATCCTCCTGGTCACGTCGAAGATCGTCAGCAAGGCCGAGGGCCGCGTGATCAGCGCCGACCGCGAGGACGCCATCGCCGCGGAGACCGTCCGGGTGGTTGCCAGGCGGGGCCAGACGACGATCGCCCAGACCAGGCACGGCCTGGTGCTTGCGGCGGCCGGGGTTGACCGCTCTAATACCGCGCCCGGCACCGTCGTGCTGCTGCCGGAGGATCCTGACGCATCGGCCCGGCGGCTGCGCAAGCGGATTGGCGACCTGATCGGCGTCCGAATCGGGGTAGTGATTACCGACACGATGGGCCGACCCTGGCGCAATGGCCAGACCGACGTGGCGATCGGTGCGGCCGGGCTGGCACCACTGCGAGATCACCGCGGTCAGTCAGACACCTACGGCAATCTGCTTGAGGTGACGATCGCGGCCGTCGCCGACGAGATAGCGGCAGTCGGTGATCTGGTCAAGGGCAAGACCGATCAGGTGCCGGTGGCCATCGTGCACGGCCTGGCCGAGCTCGTGACCGGCGCCGACGGTCCCGGCGCGGCCGCGCTGATCCGACCCGCCGCCGAGGACATGTTCCGCGTGGGCCCCGCAGAGGTGCTGGCCGAGCGGCGGACTGTGCGTGAGTTCACCGCTGATCCAGTCGCCCCCACCGCAGTGCGTCGCGCGATCGAGGCCGCGCTGACCGCCCCAGCTCCGCATCACAGCCAGCCATGGCGGTTCGCGCTGGCTGAATCTGCCGCCGCGCGGACCGGGCTGCTCGATGACATGCTCGCCGCCTGGGTCGCCGACCTGCGGGCCGACGGATTCACCACCGAGCAGATCGCCCGCCGGACCCGGCGCGGCGAGCCGCTCCGCCGTGCTCCGCTGATCATCGTTCCCTGCCTGGTGTCCGACGCCGCGCACACCTACCCCGACGATCGCCGCAAAGCGGCCGAGCGCGCGATGTTCCTGGTCTCCATGGGCGCCGGCGTGCAGAACCTCCTGGTCGCCCTTGCCGTCGAGGGCCTCGGCTCCTGCTGGGTGTCGAGCACCCTTTTCTGCGGCCCAGTCGCCGCAGCCGCCCTTGACCTGCCGCACGACTGGGAGCCCATGGGCGCCATCGGCGTCGGCCACCCTGCGGCCCCGCCTACCCCTCGCCCCCCTCGGGACGCTGCCACCTTCGTGCTCACCCGCTAGCAACTCGCAGGGGCGGATCGGGCGGCACGCCCGCAGTGCTGGCTGCTTGCGCAACGCCTAGCACCGCGACCATGCCGTCCGCCCCGCGACCAGGCCGTCCGGCTAGATGGATAGTCTGCGGGAGAGGTCGGAGCTGAAGGTTCCGTGCGGGTCGATCTTGGCTCGCAGGTCGCGGAAGTCTTTCAGCTTCGGGTACATCTGGGGCATCAGGTCCGGTGGGATCCGCGAGTCCTTGGCCAGGTAGAGACGGCCGCCGGCCGCTACGACCATCTCGTCAAGCTCGCTGAGCAGCCGGTCGAGCCAGGGAGTGCGGGCCGGGAAGTCCAGCGCCATCGTCCAGCCGGGCATCGGGAAGGACAGCAGGCCAGGGTCGCCCTCGCCGAATCGCTTCAGCACGGTCACGAACGACGGGGCGCGCAGCGCGCTGATCCGCTCCAGCGACCGGCGCACCACGTGCTCCGCGCCGAATGGCACCACGAACTGGTACTGCCGGAAGCCGACCGGTCCGTAGACCCGGTTCCAGTTCCTGATGCCGTCCAGCGGATGGAAGAACGTGCCGATGGTCTGGATCTCCCCGGTCCGCCGCCGCGGTGCCTTGCGGAACCATGCCTCGTTCAGCAGCGCCACCGTGTGCCGGTTGATCAGTCCGCTCGGGAACACCGGCGGGGCGCCGATCAGCGATCTCGGCGAGAACGCCAGCGGCTCGCCCCGGTCCCGATACCGCACCTCGCCGATGGTGGCGAAGTCGCCGCTGGTAATCACGGACCGGCCGAGCCTGCCACCGGAGGCCAGGCAGTCCGTCCACGCCACCGTGTAGTCGTAGTCCTGGTCCGTCGCCGACAGGTAGGCCATCGTCTCGTCGATGTCGGCGGTCCGCACCGTGTCGACAATCAGCCGCGACGTCTCGACCTTCTTCAGCCGGACGGTGGCGCGCAGCACGATGCCGGTCAGCCCCATCCCCCCGGCCGTCCCCCAGAACAGCTCAGGATTCGCCTCCGGCGTCACGGTCTGCACCATGCCGTTGGCCAGCAGCAGGTCGAACGACGTCACATGGCGGGCGAAGCTGCCCGCGGAGTGATGGTTCTTGCCGTGCACGTCGGCGGCGATCGCGCCGCCCACGGTCACCTGCCTGGTGCCAGGTGACACCGGCACGAACCAGCCGGACGGCAAGAACCCGGTCATCAGCTGCTCCAGGCTCACCCCGGCCTCGCAGCTGATCAGTCCCGTCTCGGGATCGAACGACAGCACATTCCGCATCGCCGTGGTCGAGATCACCAGGCCGCCGCCGTTCTGGGCCGCGTTGTTGTAACTGCGGCCCAGTCCCCGCGCGATGACGCCCCGCTCCCCCGCCCCCTTGACCAGCCCGGCCACCTCCTCGGCGACCTCCGGCGTCACAACATCAGCCGCGGATGGCTCCGTCATCCCCCACCCAGTCAGCCGGACCTGGTGAGCCACTAACCCTCCACTCATCTCACTCACTCCCTGGCACACCGGTGGGCGGATCCGACAGCGGTGCGGGAACAGCATTGAGCCATTGTGACCATGCCGTCCACTCCCCGGACGGCCGAGTTTGCCGGGCGGACGGCATGCTTGCGATGCAAGGCGTTGCGCAGCAGCCAGCATCGCGGGTGTGCCGCCCGGCCCGCCCCGAGCTGCGCAGCCGCCCGTTCATGCTGTGGCGCTCGGTACCGGGAGTAGCGGGAGTGAACGTTGCGAGCCGCGGCGGACCGAGGCGCAGACGCCGTCGCTGGCACGGGCGGATGCGAGCCGTTCCGCCGAAGGGTTTCCATAAAGAGTCGTCCGCTGGCGGAGTCCGCGGCCGGTCGGCGCGACCATGTCGGCTAGCTGGCTGATCGTCTTGAACGAGCCGTTCTGCGAGCCGGCCATCCGGCTGATCGTCTCCTCCATCAAGGTGCCGCCCAGGTCGTTGACCCCGCCGCTCAGCACGTCGCGGCACAGGTCGTCGCCGAGCTTGACCCAGGAGCACTGGATGGAGTCGACCGCGCCGTGCAGCAGCAGCCGGGAGATGGCGTGCACCGCCCGGTTCTCCCGGCGGGTCGGGCCTGGCCTGGCCAGGCCGGCCAGGTAGATCGGCGAGCTGGCGTGCACGAACGGCAGCAGCACGAACTCGGTGAAGCCGCCGGTGCGCTCGGCGATCGAGCGGATCACGCGCAGGTGGCCGACCCAGTGCGCTGGGGTGTCCACGTGGCCATACATCATCGTCGCCGTGGTCGGGATGCCCAGGTCGTGCGCGGTGGTCATCACCTCGATCCAGGCCGAGGTCGGCAGCTTGCCCTTGGTCAGCACCCAGCGCACGTCGTCGTCGAGTATCTCGGCGGCGGTGCGGCAGCGAGCCGACACCGGCTTCGATGGCCCGTTGCAGCCAGTCCCTGACCGGCAGGCCGGTGCGCGCTGACCCGTTCATGACCTCCATCGGCGAGAACGCGTGGACATGCATGTCCGAGCTGCGGCGCTTGACCTCGGCCGCGATGTCGAAGTACGCGGTACCCGGCAGGTCAGGGTGAATGCCGCCCTGCATGCACACCTCGGTAGCGCCGGCCGCCCAGGCTTCAGCGGCCCGGTCGCCAATCTGCTCAAGCGACAGCGTGTAGGCATCGGCGTCGGTCCGGCGCTGTGCGAACGCGCAGAACCGGCATCCGGTGTAGCAGACGTTGGTGAAGTTGATGTTCCGGTTGACGACGTAGGTGATGTCGTCCCCGACCACGTCCCGCCGGATCGCGTCAGCCAGGGCGGCCAGCGCGTCGAGCTCGGGCCCGTCGGCGTCGAGCAGGGCAAGCGCCTGCGTGTCGGTGAGGCCGGCCGGATCGCGCTCGGCGCCGCGCAGCGCCGCAAGCACTTCCGGCCGGAGCCTGGCCGGCCCCACCTGGCCGGCGGCGCTGCCCGGCCTCGCGGCGGGCTCGATCCGCTCGGCGACCTGCGCCCAGTCCCCGTAGACCTCGGCGAAATCGGCCCGCCGGTCGGCCGTACGGCCGATGCTGTCGATCGTCACATGCAGGTCGGTCCGGCCCGCCGCCTCGCCCCAGCCGCCATCCGGCTCCTGCCAGGGCAGCCCGGCGGGCATCGCGCCGTCGGCGGCCAGCCCGGTCCTCGGGTCGGCAAGCGCGGCGACATGGGCCCGCAGCCTTGGGTCGAGCCACGGCTCGCGGATGTAGCCGGGGTAGATCGTCAGCCGCTCGCACAGGGTGAGCCCGGCGGCAGCCGTCCGCTCGGCGAGGTCGTCGATCTGCGGCCAGGGTCGTTCCGGGTTGACGTGGTCGGGCGTCAGCGGCGACACGCCGCCCCAGTCGTCGATCCCGGCGTCCAGGATCAGCTGATACTGCTCGCCGATCAGGTTCGGCGGCGCCTGGATCCGCATCCAGGGCCCGAGCACCAACCTGGCGACGGCGATCGTGGCGGCCAGGTCGTCGAGTTCGGCGTCCGGGACCCCGCGCATCTTGGTGTCCGGCTTGGCGCGGAAGTTCTGCACGATGACTTCCTGTACGCCGCCGTACTCTCTGGCCACCGCGCGGATCGCGAAGATGGAGTCCACCCGCTCGGCCAGCGTCTCGCCGATGCCGATCAGGATGCCGGTGGTGAACGGCACGGCCGACCGGCCCGCGTCCTCAAGCACCCGCAGCCTGACCTTGGGGTCCTTGTCCGGACTGCCGAAATGCGGTCCGCCTGGCTCGGTGTACAGGCGCTCAGCCGTGGTCTCAAGCATCATGCCCATCGACGGCGCCACCGGCTTGAGCCGCTGGAAGTCCTGCCAGCTCAGCACGCCCGGATTGAGGTGCGGCAGCAGCCCGGTCTGCTCAAGCACTCCGATGGCCATCGCGCGCACGTAGGACAGCGTGTCGTCGTACCCGTGCGCATCCAGCCACTCGCGGGCCTGCCGCCAGCGGGCCTCCGGCCGGTCGCCGAGGGTGAACAAGGCTTCCTTGCAGCCCAATGCGGCGCCGCGCCTGGCGATGTCGAGAACCTCGTCAGGGGACAGGAACGGGCTGTCCAGCCGACCGGGCACGGTGACGAACGTGCAGTATCCGCAGCGGTCCCGGCAGAGCCTGGTGAGCGGGATGAACACCTTGCGCGAGTAGGTGATCACGCCGGCCCTGCCCGCAGCGGCCAGCCCAGCGTCCCTGGTCCTTGCCGCATAGCTGAGCAGCTCTGTCAGCTGGACCCCTCGGGCATGCAGCAGGGTGACGGCCTCGGCCTGGTCCAGCGTCTTGCCGTCGCGGGCCCGTGCCAGCGCTCGGCGGATGGCAGTGGAGTCCGGCACCGGCCCCGGGTCGGCGGTTCGCATGTCCCTACCCTAGGTGCCCTGTGTACTCGGCACGCCGCAGGATCGACAGCTACTACCGCACGGCGAGCCGCTGCACGATCTCAGTGAGCTGCCCGCCGACCGGGTGCCACGATGCCCGGTGTCTTCTCCGACTCCGTTATGCTTATATCTGGACAGTCTAGATAGAGGGTGGTCGTTATGCACTGGCAGATTCAGGAGGCCAAGCAGCGCTTCAGCGAGCTCATCCGCACAGTGCTGGCCGACGGCCCGCAGGTCGTGACTCGTCACGGCGAGGAGATAGCCGTCATCATCGACATCGCCGAGTACCGTCATCTCAAGGGCGACATCGCTGACTTCAAGGACTACCTGAGGTCCGGACCCGACTTCGACGATCTCGACCTGACCAGGGCCGACGATCTGCCCAGCAGCATTGATTGGGCCGACCGGACATGACCTACCTGCTCGACACCAATGTCGTCTCAGAATTGCGCAGACGAGTACCGGATCTCGGCGTGGCTACCTGGTACGACTCGGTGCCATCGACGGAGCTCTTCCTCAGCGTTCTCACCATCGGCGAAATCCGGCTGGGGATCGAGCGACTGCGCAGGAAAGACATCGCCCAGGCTGACCTGCTCGACCGCTGGCTTCGTGGCCTGCGGTCCGGCTACCTCGATCGGATAGTCGGTGTTGACGTGAGCGTCGCCGAGGAATGGGCCAGGCTAAGCGTTCCCGACCCGCTGCCAGTCATCGACGGGCTGATCGCCGCGTCGGCGAAGGTCCGCGGTTGGACACTCGTGACCGGGAATACGGCCGACCTAGCCCGAAGCGGTGTCGCGGTGCTTAATCCGTTCGGCGATTCCGCGGCCCGCGCATAGTCGCGCTCATGGGGACGGCCGGCCGGCTGGCTGGTTTACAGCCAGCCGACCCGGGCGCTGGCTGATTCGTTGCCGTTCGGCGCCTGCGCCAGCGTGCCTGCGCGCACCTGGTCCAGCAGGCTTCGCACGGCCGCCATGATCTCCGGGACACAGCCACGGAGGCCCTCGGCGTCAGCGGCAAGCGACTGATCGGCTGGCACGCCAGCCCGGATGAGCAGCGTGTCAAGGTCGGAGAGCTGCTCCGCCACCCACTGCACCGGATCGCTCGACAAGCTCGGGTCGAACACCCGCTTGGTCGGGTTCCAGCCGTTGAATGCCGGGTGATGGTGTGCCCGATTCAGGCTGCCCGGCGGTCCGTCGGCGGTCTCAAGCAGATCAGCCCGCCAGATCGGCGCACCGACCTCGATCGGCCTGGCCGAATAGATGGAGCCCTTCAGCTCGCCCTGGCTGAGCATCCGGACCTCGATTCGGACCCCGCGCTCGGCGCCTTCCTGGCCGTGACCCGGCGCCGGGTCAACGAAGTACAGGTCACTGGCCAGCACGCCGATCCGCTCGAATCCGAATGCGTAGAGCACATTAACCCCCTTGCGGATGTCTGGATCACATGGCCATCTTCCCCCGCCCGGCGACCCGGCGGCCAGCACCACCCCGAACCGGGCAAATCCGGCGCGGCCGAGCTGGATCGGAGTCGCTGTCCACGACATGGCATCGGTTGCGTGGCCACAGAAAGCCATAAAACGGGTCTTAACATAACTGCAACCGATGCCATGTCGGCGTGGGCGGCTACTGGGGCTCACGCCGGTCAGCCATCGCCTGCGGGCTCGCGACTAGCTCGACCTCGAAGCCGTCGCTGTTCTCCAGGTAGCCCGCGTGGTGATTGTCGCCGCCTGCGTGCGGGTGACGATCGGCGAACATGAGCGTCCAGCCGTGGTTCGCGGCTTCGGCGACGAGCCGGTCGAGTTGCGCGACGTCGCCCGCATGAAAGGCCAGATGGTTCAGCCCAGGACGGCATCGCTCGTGATCGGTGGCAGTGAGCGCCGGAGACTGCTCGACGACGACGTAGGTATCTGCCAGGCGCCAGCTGCGGCCATCCGGCCAGTCCTGGTAAGGCTCATAGCCGAGCGCGGTGAGCAGCCAGCCGATGCTGTCAATCGCCCGGCCCAGGTCAGGAACCCACAGCTCCACATGATGCAACAGCCCGCGCTCAGCCACGTCGCTCCTATCGGTTGAACCGGCGCCATTCGCCGTCAGCGCTGGCGGCGGGTCGGCTCGGCCCGCTAGCCGGTCGGCTCGACTCACTAGCCGATCGGCTCGACTCGCTAGCCGGTCGGGTCGGCCCGCTAGCCGGTCGGCTCGAGTCACTAGCCGGGCGGCTCGGCTGGCTAGAAAGCACGGAAGTCGCGGACTGGCAGGCGTGGGCCGCGGCGCGGCGGGCCAAGTCCGGCCAGCCCGATCAGGATGGTGGCCCGGTGCCGGTGGCCCGGATAGGGGGCGAGCAGTTCCAGCATGCCGGCGTCGTCGACGACCCGGCCAGCCAGCGCCCAACCAACGATGCCCGGCAGGTGATAGTCGCCGATCGAGACGGCGTCGGCGTCGCCGCAGGCCCGCTGCCTGACCTCGGCCGAGGTCCACGGCCCGATCCCGGGCAGAGCCCGGAGCCTGCGATCCGCCGCCTCCGGCGGCATCGCGACGACCTCCTCGAGCCTGCTGGCCAACCGGGCGGCCGAAGCGATCGTTCGCGCCCGGACCGCCTCAACGCCAGCCAGGTGCCACTCCCAGGGCGGGATGGCCGCCCACGCCCGGGCGGTTGGCGGCACCCGCATCCCGGCCGGGGCAGGTCCAGGGGCCGGCTCGCCGAACCGCCGCAGCAGCCGCCGCCAGGCCCTGGTCGCCTCCATGCCGACCACCTTCTGCTCCAGAACGGCCGGCACCAGCGCCTCAAATACCAGGCCGGAGCGGCCGATCCGGACCGCCGAGTACCGCCGCGCCAGGTCGCGCAGTAGCGGATGCTGCGGCACGAAGCTCTCCGGGCTGTCGTCCGCGCCGAGCAGTCCGGGCAGGGCGGCCAGCAGCCAGGCCGCCCCAGGTCCCCACGCTGCGGCGTCGACCAGCGTGCCCGGCGGCGCTGCGGCTTGCCGCCAGGTCACCCGCAGCGTTCCCGGGCCGTCGGGCGTCCGGCAGGCCCGCCAGATCGCGCCGGCCTGGTCGACAGCGAATGCCGGATCGCCGCGGCCCCTGCGGTGTACCGAAAGCACCCGCCCGACGTCGATAGCGAACGGCGCCGACCACCGGCGTTCTAGCGGGCGGGCTGAATCAGGCAGCGGAGCCGGAGCGGACAGCGGGCTCGAGGCGGTCGGTGCGACCGGCGCGGCTAGCACGGCTGCAGCGGCCGGCGCGGCCGGCGCGGCCGGATCAGGCATCCGTGGAGAACCGGATCGCGGTCTCGTCAAGGCGCACCCCTGGCCAGACCCGGAGCCCGTGCCGCAGTTCGTTTCCTGCGCCTACCTCGGCACCCGCACCGATGACCACGCCGTTCAGCACCGCGCCGTCGCCGATCCGCGAGCCGGTCCCGAGCACGCTCGCGGTTACCGTAGCCCTCGCCCCCACAGTTACCCCGTCGAAGAGCACCGAGCCGTGCACGCTGGCTCCGGCACCGATCCGGCCTCCCGGCCCCACGACCGTCCCGCCGGATAGCTGTGCGGACGGGTCGGCCGTCGCGCTGGAGAGCAGCAGCGCCTCGCCGCGCTGGCCGGGCGTGGCCGAGGATGACAGCTCGCCGAGCACCAGGTCACAGGAGCCGCGCACGAAGGCCTCTGGCGTGCCAACATCGAGCCAGTACGCGGACTCCAGGTAGCCCATGACCAGCTGGCCGGCGGCGATCAAGCCGGGGAACGTGTCACGTTCCACCGAGAGCACCCGGCCGGCCGGAATCGCGTCGATGAACCGCCGGGTGAACACGTAGCAGCCCGCGTTGATCTGGCTGGTCACCGGGGTCGGCGTCTTCTCAAGGAAGGCGGTCACCCGGCCGCCGGCGTCGGTGGGCACGCACCCAAACCTGGCCGGATCGGGTACCTCAACCAGATGCAGCGTGACCGCCGCGTCGGTCTTCCGGTGCAGGTCAAGCTGCATGCCGAGGTCGTGCCCGGAGAGCACGTCACCGTTGAGCACGACGACCGGGTCGTCCGGGCCTGAGCGCAGGCTGGCGGCCGTGTTGCGGATCCCGCCGCCGGTCCCCAGCGGGTCAGTTTCCTGCACGTACTCGATTTCCAGGCCGAAGCTGCTGCCATCACCGAAGACATCAGCGAACATCTCGGCCCGGTACGCGGTGGCCATCACGATCCTGGTGATGCCAGCCTGCGCGCTCTTGGCCAGCTGGTGCGCGAGGAACGGCACCCCGGCCGTCGGCAGCAGCGGTTTCGGGGTCCCGATGGTCAGCGGGCGCAGCCGGGTACCCTGCCCGCCGACGAGCAGGATGGCCTCAAGGGGCTCATCAACCTGACGGCGCCGCACCGCCCCGTGCAGGCCGGGCTTCGCCGGCGGGACCACGTGCGGGGAGTTCTCTGCATCGCTCTGCATGACGAGGCAGATTACCCTTGTCCGGCCGCCGCGGCCCGCTCATAGCAGGCCATGTGGGCCTGGGCAGAAGCCGCCCAGGTGAACTCAAGAGACCTGGCGTAGCCGGCCTCGCCAAGCGATCGGCGCTGCGCCGGGTCATCAACCAGCGCCCGCAGTGCTGTCTTGATGCTCGCCGCATCGGGCTCGGTGTATGCCACCGCGTCGCCGCCCACCTCGGGCAGCGAGGTGCGGTGCGTGGTCAGCACTGGGGCTCCGCAGGCCATCGCCTCGAGCACCGGCAGCCCGAACCCTTCGCCCGTGCTGGGGAAGGCCACAACGAGCGCACCGCCAAAGAATCCGGTCAAATCAGTGTAATGCAGGTAGCCAGGTCGAACCAGCCTGAGATTCGCAGGCACCGCCGCGACAGCCTGATCGACCTCATCGCTCCAGCCCGTGCCTCCGGCCAGGACCAGCGCCGGCGGATCATCCAGGTCGGCCACCGCGTCCGCCCAGGCGGCGATCAGGGCCGGCACGTTCTTCCTCGGCTCCAGCGTGCCCAGGTAAGCCACATAAGGCTGGCCGTGCAACCCGAGGCGTCCGCCGACCCGGTCGAGTTGTGCCTCATCCGGGCGGCGGAACACGGAGTGATCGACGCCGTGATAAGCGACGTCGATCTTGGTCGGGTCGGCTTCGAGCACTCGGACCACCTCGTCGCGGGTGGCCTTGGACGGAACGATGAGCCGGGTGGCCCGCCTGGCCGACGTCCGGATGGCAGCCTTGTAGAAGGTGGCTGACACCGGGCTGTGCGTGTCCGGGGCGGTGAAGAACGTCAGATCGTGGATGGTCACCACGGTCGGCAAGCCGGGCCGCAGCGGCATGGAGTAGTGCGGGGAATGAATGACGTCAGCGCCAACCTGAATCGCCGCTAGCGGCAGCCCGCTCTGCTCCCACCCGAGCCGGGCTGGCCGGTGCGCGATCGCCGGCGGCCCGGGGACAATCCGAGCGCCAGGAAGCAGCCTGGCATAGCGCTCCTCGTCGGCGCGCTGGCAGGCAATGGCTAGATCGGCTCCGACCTCAGCCAATGCGCTGACCAGTCCATCGACGTAGCGGCCTAGCGCTCCGCGGTCCGCGGGAACGCCGGTCGCGTCAACGAGCACACGGGGGCCCACTACGCGTCGCTTCCTTTCAGATGACTCCGATTGACGCTCGGGAACCGGCACGACGAAGTCCGCCCCTGATGTCCCCGCTAATCCGAGCCTACGCCCTCGGCCGCAGCGCCGAGCCAGGGCGGGCGCGGCAGTCACGCGCTCGGCCCGGTCCAGTCGGCCTCGGCAATCGCACGCCGCGGGGTCAGCGCCGAGGTCAGGGCGCAGAGGTCAGGGCGAGGAGGTCGGGGACGGCGATGGCGACGGCGAGGTGGACGGGTGGGCGCCCGACTTGCCCGCCGATGCCTTGGCCGCCTGCTGCGCCTGGTCGAGCGCGATCTTCACTTTCGCGATGTCCTGAGCATAGAGCGTGAAGTTGGGCGGGTTCTCCCGCAGCGCCGCCTGGGCCTGGGCATAGTACTTCTCGGCCAGCTGCAGGTCAGCCAGCACCGCCGCGCTGACGTGCCCGCCGCCGCTGCCACCGCTCGGGCCGCCGCCCGAAGTCGGGCTGGAAGTGCCGAGCGATTCAGCCAGCGAGGCCGCGAGCGTGGGCGCGAACCCCACCTGGCCGTTGTAGTAGGTGAAGATCCGCTTCAACTGCGGGTAGGCGCCGGTGTTGCCGACGCTGGACGCCTGGATGTAGACCGGCTCGACCGAGAGCAGCAGGCCTCCGATGGGCACGGTCACCAGGTTGCCGAGGATGACCCTCGAGCCGCCCTGCCGGTAGAGGCTGAGCTGGCTCGAGGCGGCCGTGTTGGACTCGAAGTTGCTCTGCACCTGCTGCGGCCCGAGGATGGAGGTGTCCTGCGGCAGCTGCAGGATCTGGATCTGACCGTAGTGCGGGCTTTGCGGGTTGCTGTCCACCGCCATGAAGGCAGCCAGATTGGGCCGGCCGCGGGGCGTGAACAGCGTGGTCAGCGAGAACTCCGGGCTGGCCGACCCGGGCAACGGCAGGGTCAGGTAATACGGCGGCTGGCTGACCGTAAACGGCGCGGTCGGATCGTTCGGCACCGACCAGAAGTTCTGGCCGCCGTAGAACGCCGGTGCCTGGAGCACGTGAAACTGCGCCAGGATCAGCCGCTGAGCGCCGAACAGCACTTCCGGGTACCGGAGATGCGGCATCAGCTGCGCCGGGATGGCACTCTCCGGCTGGACCAGGCCGGGAAATACCTTCATCCAGGTCTGCAGCACCGGATCGGGCTGGCCCCACTGGTAGATGTGCACTGCACCGGTGAAGGCATTGACGGTGGCCTTGACCGAGTTGCGGATGTAGTTGATCTCAGGCGACGGCCCGACGGCTGATCCGCCAGGGAAATAGGTGGTCGATGTGGCCTGACGCAGGCTGATCCGCTTGGAGTACGGGTAGTTGTCGGTCGTGGTGTAGCCGTCCACCACCCACACGATCTGCCCGCCTTCGATCACCGGGTAGTAATCTCCGTCCAGGGTCAGGAACGGAGCCACCTTGGCGACCCGGGCCAGCGGGTTCCTGATGTACAGAATCCGCGAATGGCCGGTGATCGCGCTGGACAGCATGATGTTGAGGTCACGGAACTTCACCGCGAACAGCAGCCGGCTGCCGAAGGAGCCGATCGGGACACCGCCGCCGCCTTGGTAGGTGTAGTTGTGCTGGCCGCCGGTGCTCTCGTTGGGGTAGTCAAGTTCGGGCTGGCTGCCGCCAGCGATGACGTAACCGGCGCCTTCGTTGCCGAAATAGATCCGCGGCTGGAAATAACCGAGCTGACCGGTGGGCGGAATGTCGGACTCGGCGAACTGCGGATTCCCATTGGGGTCCGCCGTGTTGGCCAGCGCGCCCACGAATCCGTACCCGTGCGTGTAGATCAGGTGCGTATTGATCCAGTTGGCCTGCCCGCCTGGCGGCCCGGCCATGTCCCTGACACTTACCACCATGTCCTGCGGCAGCGGGTTGGAGCCGATCGTGTACCGGTCCATCGAGAGCACCCCGGCGAACTGGTAGTAGCCTTTGACCTGCTGGAGCTGTCGGAAGGTGGCTGACAGGGCACCGGGATCAAGCAGCCGGAGATCAGGCAGCGCGGCCGACTCCGCTGCGACCTGAGCGGGAGTCTGGTTGGATGTGGCAGAAAAACTGGTCACCTGGGCCCCGGCCACTCCGTAAGCGGCCCGGGTGCTTGTGATCTCCCTGGCGATGTACTTCCGCTCCTTGATCTGCTGATTCGGTCCGACCACGAACTGCTGGATGATCAGCGGGTATACGCCGCCGATCAGCACGGCCGAGAGGACGAGCAGCCCGAATCCGATCGCCGGGAGCAGCGAGCTTCGCCGGACCGCGCCGGCGAAGAAGAGCCCGGCGCAGATCAGCGCGATGACGGCCAGCCCGGTCTTGGCCGGCAGCACCGCGTGGACATCGGTGTAGGACGCACCGGTCTGGACCACTCCTCGCTGGGAGAAGTCGATCCCGTACCGGTCCACCCAGTAAGCGACCGCTTTAAGTGCCACGAAGATGCCCGCGAGGATGAACAGGTGGGTACGGGCAGCCGCGGTCGGCTGGGCATGCCGCGCCGCACGCAGCCCGCCGTAAAGCAAGTGCACCGCAGCCGCCAGCACCAGCGACAGCAGCACCGCCGCGAACAGGAACGACAACGCCAGCCGCAAGAACGGATAGACAAAGACGAAGAACGACAAGTCCAGGTGGAACTGCTGATCGGTGACGCCGAACTTGACCCGGTTCACGAACAGCAGCCAGGTCTGCCAGCTGCCCGACGCGGAGAGACCGGCCACCAGGCCGATCAAGCCGAGCACCACCACCATGACGCCGCGCCGGTGCGGGTCGATCGCCTGCCGGTAAGCGTCTACGCCCTGAGGCGTCGTCCCGGGCAGCGGCTCATCCGGGCGCAGCCGGTAGGCCAGCACGATGTTGGCGCCTATGGTCGCCACCATGAAGATCGCGCCGACGAAGAAGAGCAGCCACTTGGTGCTGTAGGTCGTGCTGAACACCCTGGTCTGGCCGACCGATCGGTACCACAGGAAGTCCGTCCAGATGCCGGCGGTGATCGAGATCAGGACCAGAACGGCCACGACGGCGATGACCGCCGGGATGACGAACCTAGGCCAGCGGGGCAGCACCACAGGGCGGCCGCCAGCCGCGCTGTTGTGGCCGGGAACACGGAAAGCCACAGCTCTTCCCTTCATTGGCCGGTGGTATCCGCGGCGGGACGCGGCCCCATCGGGACTGCGTTCCGCGGAACCACGCGCCACGTGGGTCCTTTGACGGCAACTTACCGGCAAGCCGGGTAGTTCCCGCGCCTATCTGCGGTTAGCTCTCCGGCCGGTGGCGGCAGGTCGCCCGGCCGGGCGGGGCCGCTAGCAGGACGGGACAGGCTGCCCATTCTTCAGTGCCTGCAATGCGGCGATCGCGCCGCTCAGCGTACTGACCTTGATCAGGCGCATCCCAGGCGGTACCGCACCGGCCGTGTCCGCGCAGTTGGCGGCCGGGGTCAGGAAGATCGTCGCGCCGGCCGCCCTGGCACCGGCCATCTTCTGCTGGAGCCCGCCGATCGGGTCCACGGTGCCGTTGACCTCGATCTCACCGGTCCCGGCGATGAACCGGCCACCGGCCAGGTTCGCCGGGGTCAGCTTGTCGATGATCGCGAGCGCGAACATCATCCCGGCGCTTGGCCCGCCGATATTGCCGATGCTGATCTTCACCTTGAACGGGAAGACGAACGACTCAGCTACCTCGACGCCGATCATCGGCTGGCCCTGGTTGCTGACGGTGGTGAGCGGAAAGGAGCGGCTCGTGCCGTCGCGCAGGACAGTGACCACGACGCGGTGTCCCGGCTGTCCGGCGCCGAGCATCGACGCCGCGCTCGCCCGGCAGGTCACCGGCTTGCCGTTGACCGCGGTGATGACATCACCGCTACGCAGCACTCCGTAGGCGGGCAGCCGGGGAATCCCGGCCGTGCTGCGGAGCGTGGCCGTGATCGTATCCCGGACCGTGAACGGAATGCCCAGCTGGCACAACGCCGCCGCCTGCGCGGTCTGCTGCGAGTTCACCATCTGCTCGGTGTCCTGCTGGTTCACCTGCTGCTGTGACTGGCCGGGAGGGAAGATCTCGGCTTGCGGTACGACGGCGTCATGCGGGCTGAGCCAGGCCTGCAGCGCCGCGAAGATGTTGAAGGCCGGGTTGGCACCTGGACCGCCGATGAACGACACCGTGACCATGTTGAGGTGACCCGACGCCGGGTACGTGCGGCGGCCCTCGATCCGGACGATTGCCTTGCCGTTCAGCGGTCCCAGGGTGTTGAACGTCGGACCGGGAGTGAGCGCCACATAAGGCACCGCTGCCAGGGCGGCCACCAGCAGCGCGCCCACCACTCCGACGGCAGCGATCAGCAGCGTTACCGCGCGACGGGACATGCGGCAAGATTACGCGCTGTTCACCCACTCGCTGTCGCCGCCCGCGAATCGCTGGTGCTTCCAGATCGGCACGCTCGCCTTGAGGTCATCGATCAGCGCCCGGCAGGCCTGGAACGCCTGCGCCCGGTGGCCGCTGGAGACGGCGACGACGACCGCCAGATCACCGATCGCCAGGTCACCAACCCGGTGCACCGCAGCGATGGCGCGCACCTCGAACTGCCCGGCGATCCGCTCCGCTACCCGGCGCAGCTCATCGGCCGCCGATGGATGCGCGGTGTAGGACAGTCCGGTCACGGAGCGGTCGTGATCGTGATCACGGACGGCGCCAGCGAACAGCGCGATGCCCCCCGCGGCTGGATCCATCACGGCGGCGCGGACCTCGTCCACCGACAGCTGCGTCTCCCGCAGCTCGGCAAGGCGTACTACATTCACCTGGCCACGCTACCGTCAGACTTCCCTGCGGCGCTTGCGCACCTGTCGCACGATCGCCGCGGTGCCGATCACCGCAACCGTGGCACCCGCCGCGGTGATCGTCGCGTCCTTCTTGGCGAGCCGGCGCCCGGCCACCGCGTGGTGACCTGCCCGCTGATCGAGCAGCACCTGGAGGGCCGCCTCGTTGCTGCCCGACGGCCGCCATCCCGCCTGCCGCAGAGTCTGGCAGTCGACCACCCACGGGTAGACGACATAGCGCAGGTCGGTGACCGGCGCCGGGGTGATCCCGGCTCGGTGCAGGCGCTGCGCCGTGGCGAATGTGACACCAGCGGGCAGCTCGATCCTGCGCAGCCCGGACAGTTCTTCCACCTGCTCCTGCTCCAGCCAGCCGTCACAGCCCACGGCGAGCGCCCCGGCCACCTCTCCGGCCGCGGCCAGTTCGATCGCCGACACCAGGTCATCGATGTGGCAGAACTGCCAGCGCGGGGCGCAGCCCTTCACTGCCAGCAGCCGCGGTGCCTCGAAATGCCTGGTGACCAGGGTGTCGATGCCATGGCCGACGAGAGCCGCCGGGCGCACGACGGTAATTTCCATGCCGGGGTAGGCCCGCAGCGAGCGCTCAGCCAGCTGCTCGATCTCCATGAAGTCACCGACCACGCTGCCGTCAGGATCGGCGGCCAGCGGTGCGTCCTCAGCGAGCGGGACCGGGTTGTCCGGGTGTGCGCCATACACCATCGCGCTGGTGACCAGCACGACCCGGCCAACCCCGCCGGCCGCGGCAGCGGTCAGCACCGTCTGCGCGCCGCGGACGTTATATGCCCGGCGCCCCCGCGGGTCTGAGTCTGCTGCCAGGTCCAGGTCGGTATGCACGACGACATCGATGCCAGCCAGACGACTGGCCAGCACCGGGTCCCTGATGTCGACCACACGCCAGATCACGCCGGTCAGGTCGCCGCGGCGATCATCGATTGCTACCACCCGGCTGAACCGGTTCGACTGGGCCAGCCGGGCAGTTAGCGCAAGCCCCAAGTCATGCGCCGCACCAGTGACGGCCACCACTGGTCCGTGGCCGTGCCCGGCACCAAGAGCAACCGCAGCGGCGGGCTCCGGGCGGGCCGCCTGGATGCCTTCCGGCATGCTCGCGTCGCTCAGCCCTGGGCGAACCTTGGCATCTCGGTCGCTCACCGGGAAGGACTCCTGGGATAACTTGGCGAATGTGATGCTTCCATCCTGCCTGAGAGGCAGTGGCCATGAGTGAGCCTCCCTTCGGCTTCGGCTTGCCCGGACAGTCAGGCGATGATCCGGAAGGTGGCGCCGGCGGCGGCTCGGGAGCACCATTCGGGCCAGGCGGGCCGCTCGGCGACCCACAGCAGTTCGCCGATGCGCTGCGGCAGTTCGCTGACCTGATGTCCTACCAGGGCGGCCCGGTCAACTGGGATCTGGCGAAGAACATCGCCAGGCAGACGGTGGCCGCCAAGGGAGATCCAAGCATCCTGGACAACGAGCGCAGCGGTGTCATCGATGCCGTCCGGCTGGCCGACCTCTGGCTGGAGGACGCCACCAGCCTGCCCAGCGGAATCCGCTCGGTTCAGGCCTGGAGCCGCTCCGAGTGGGTCGAGGCCACCCTGCCGGTGTGGTCCAAGCTCTGCGAGCCGATCGCGGAGCGGGCGGTCGATTCGATGGGCGGGCTGCTCGCGGTCAGTCCTGACGACCTGACCGACCTTCCGCCCGAGATGCGCTCGGCCATGTCAGCGCTGACCGGCGGGGCTGGTGGCTTCGGTGCCATCGGCGGTCTCGGCGAGATGATGCGCAGGATCGGCGGGATGATGGTCGGCGGGCAGGCCGGCGCCGCGGTCGGCGCGCTGGCCGACGAGATCATCAGTTCCAGCGACATCGGGCTTCCGATCGGCCCGGAGGGCACGGCTGCGCTGCTGCCGGCCGGAGTAGCCGCCTTCGGTGCCGGGCTCTCGGTCGACGCCGAGGAGGTCCGGCTCTTCGTGGCGCTGCGCGAGGCTGCCCATCATCGGCTGTTCAGCCATGTCCCCTGGCTGCGGGCGCGCCTGCTTGGCGCTGTTGAGGACTACGCCAGGGGCATCAAGGTCGACGCGGAAGCGCTGCGCGACGCGATGCCGCAGATCGACCCGGCCAATCCTGAAGCCCTGAGCGAGGCCCTCACCGGGGCCGCCCTATTCCACCCTGAGGACACCGAAGAGCAGAAGGCAGCGTTGGCACGGCTGGAGACCCTGCTCGCGCTGGTCGAGGGCTGGGTAGCCACCGTCGTCGCTGATGCGGCGGGCAATCGGCTGCCGCAAGCGGACGCGCTCGCCGAGGCGATCAGGCGGCGCCGGGCAACCGGTGGCCCGGCGGAGCGCACCTTCGCCACCCTGGTCGGTCTTGAGCTCAGGCCGCGGCGGCTTCGCGAGGCAGCGGTGATCTGGCGCGATCTGACCGACGCCCGCGGCATCGACGGCCGGGATGCGCTCTGGGCGCACCCGGACCTGCTGCCGACCGCTGACGACTTCGATGACCCCGCAGGCTTCGCGTCGGGCCGTCCCGAACTCGACATCTCCGACCTGACCGGCGAGGAGCCGGGCCCGAAGGCCGGACCGGAACCCGAGCCCGGGCAGGATCCTGCGCCCGGGTCTGAGCCCAAGCCCGGCCCGGAACCCGGGCCGGGCGGCGGTTCCTGAGCACATTCTCCGGCGGCCGATGGCCGCAGCAGGCCTGCTGATTGTTGTCCACAGCACGTGGATGGCGCAAGCGCTGCACAGATGCGCTACGCGGAGGCCGGCCGACCGGCAATTCACAGGCTCTCCCGCGGATATCCACAGCGACACTCCGACGTCTCCCCACGCTCTGCACACCGCTATCCACAGGTCGGTCTTGACCCGTTACGCAGCGGCTTCTATGTTTCGCGAACCAGGGTTTCCGGCCCGCGCGCTCAGTGTCGCTTCCGGGGAAGGGGGGCGACCGGCCCGCTACCAGGCCGGCTCGGCTCGATCCGACCGGCCCGGCACGGTCCGGCCGCCGCGGCCGGGAATCCTGGTTTCGGCCGCGGATCTGCCCGCCGCGTAGCGGCCCGGCGATGTCGGACCCGGCTGGCAAGCTGCCGCCATGAGACCAGCCCTGAAATCAGGCCTGCTGCCAGTGTGGCGCGACCGGGACACCCTCCAGATCGGGATAGACCCACGACGGGCCGTTGCGCTGTCCGGCATGAGTCACGCTGCGGTCCTGATCGGGCTGCTCGACGGGAGCCGGGACCGGGACCAGCTGATCGCCGCTGCCGCCGGGCACGGCGTCCCGGCACCGACCACGGAGCGGATCCTGACGCTGCTGGCGGCCGGAGGTGCGATCGATGACTTCCCGGCGAGCACCTTACGCGAGTTACCGCCGCCGATGCGCGCCAAGCTCGCGGCCGAGTTAGCCACCGCATCGCTGGCGCACGGTGACTGTGACGGCGGTGCCCGGTGCCTGGCCCGGCGCCGCGCCGCGCACGTCAGGATTGACGGTGAGCTTCGGATCGGCCGTGCGGTCGCCCGGATCCTGCGCTCGTCGGGCGTCGGGCGGGTGGACGCCGCCCGGATCGATATCGGCCGGGTTGGCGCTGGTCAGGTTGAAGCTGGTACTGCGGGCGGCACCGATCCTGATCGGCACCCAGCCAGTACCGGCAAACCTGCCAGATCAAGATCGGGCCTGGCCGCCGCTGCGCGGCCTGACCTGGCGATACTCGTCGGCCGTCAGCCGCCGGACCGGCCCGCTCGGCTGGTCAGCGACCGGATCCCGCACCTCGCGGTCTCCGCTTGCGAGGCAATCGGGGTGGTCGGTCCCCTGGTCATCCCTGGGCGTACTGCCTGCTTGCGCTGCCTGGATTACTTCAGGGCGGGCAACGACCCGGCCTGGCCGCTGATCTTGGCCCAGCTCGCCGACCGGCGGCCCGATCCAGCTGCTTGCGACGCGGCTCTGGCCTGGGCGGTAGCCGCACAGGCCGCGGCGCAGGCGCTGACCGCCATCGACCAAACTCCGGCCGCCTGTGCGGCCGCCAACGGCACGCTCGAGCTTGTGCTGCCCGGCTGGCAGTGGCGCCGCCGAACCTGGCGGCCGCATCCAGCTTGTCCTTGTGCCCTCAACACCGTGCCGTCCACACCGCGCCATAGCCGACAATAGGGATCATGAGCGATCTGCCGAGCCGTGCCGTAACCCGCACGGTGAAGCTGGCCGCACTTCCGGTCGGCCTCGCTGGCCGCACCGTCATTGGGCTCGGGAAGCGGGTCGGCGGCCGGCCGGCCGAGCTGGTGGCGCACGAGATCCAGCAGCGCACGGCTGAGCAGATCTTCCGGGTTCTCGGTGAGCTGAAGGGCGGCGCGCTCAAGCTCGGCCAGGCGCTGTCGATCTTCGAGGCTGCGTTGCCACCCGAGCTGGCCGGGCCATACCGCGCAACTCTGACCAGACTCCAGGAGTCAGCTCCGCCGCTACCTGCCAGCACCGTCCACAAGGTGCTCGCTGCTGACTTCGGTGCTGACTGGCGGGACAAGTTCGCCGAGTTCAACGACCAGCCCGCGGCCGCCGCGTCGATCGGCCAGGTCCACCGCGCGACCTGGCACGATGGTAGGCAGGTCGCCGTCAAGATCCAGTACCCTGGCGCCGGCAAGGCCCTGATCAATGACTTCGCCCAGCTCAGCCGGGTCGGTCGCCTGTTCGGTGTGCTGATGCCCGGCCTGGCTATGAAGCCCTTGCTCGATGAGCTCCGCGCTCGGGTGACCGAGGAACTCGACTACCGGCTTGAGGCAGTGTCGCAGGAGACCTTCGCGCAGGCATACTCCGGCGACGCTGACATCTTCGTGCCGCATGCTGTCGCGGCCACCGACCACATCCTGATCAGCGAGTGGATGGATGGCACTCCGCTCTCCAAGATCATCTCTGAGGGAACCCAGGAGCAGCGCGACCGGGCTGGCCTGCTGCTGGTCAGGATGCTGTTCTCCAGCCCGGCCAGGGCCGGGCTACTGCACGCCGACCCGCATCCCGGCAACTTCCGGCTGCTCGACGACGGCAGGCTGGGCGTGATCGACTTCGGCGCGGTCGACCGGCTGCCGAATGGCTTCCCGCCTTTCTTCGGCAAGCTGCTCTGGCTGGTGCACACCGAAGGCGACATCGCTGTCGTCGAGGCCGAACTCCGTCAGCACGGGTTCCTCAGGCCGGATGTAAATGTTGATCTGGATGCGCTCCGGGCATTCCTCGCGCCAATGGCTGATCCATCCAAGCATGACTCGTTCAAGTTCAGCCGCGAGTGGATGCGCGGCGAAGCCATGCGGGTTACCGACCTGCGCGGGGCCAATGTCGGCCGTCAGCTCAACCTGCCGCCCTCCTACATTCTGATCCACCGGGTCTCCACAGCTGGCATCGGCGTGCTGTGCCAGCTTGAGTCGGAAGGGCAATTCCGGGCGGAAGTGCTGCGGTGGATGCCCGGTTACGGGCCCGAGGACATTCCGGAACCCGAGCGCGCGAGCGGCGTCGCTGCCGAAGGTTTCGCCGGGAAGCCGACCGGCCCCTTACCGGGCTGAGGCAAAGCCAGTGGTCGGCCGCCCGTTGCCGAGCTGAGGCAGAGCCGGGGATCGGACGTTCCTTACCGGGCGGAGGCGGCGCCAGTCAGTCGACCCCTTCCGTATGTTCGGGTTCCGGTGTCGTGAGCGGAAGTCGCACCTGGAAGCGAGTATCGCCGGGGATCGACTGCACCCGGAGATCCCCGTGGTGCTTATGCACGACGATGCGCCATGAGATGTCGAGCCCGAGGCCGGTGCCCTCGCCGACCGGCTTGGTGGTGAAGAATGGCTCGAAGATCCGCTCCTGGATCTCCGGCGGCACCCCAGGACCGGTGTCCGCGATCTCCACCAGAATTCGGTCCCCGTCACGCCCAGTCCGCACGGTGAGCGTGCCGACTCCATTCATCGCGGCCACCGCGTTGTCGATCAGGTTCGTCCAGACCTGATTCAGCTCGGCGGCGTAAACCGGCACCCGGGGCAAGGAGCGGTCGTACTCCTTCAGCACGGTGATCTGCTCTCCGAGCTTCCCGCTGAGCATCGTCAGGGTGCTGTCCAGCAGTTCGTGCACGTCGACGACCTGGAACGGGACCCGGTCGAGCTGGGAGTACTGCTTGGCTGCTCCGACGAGAGCGGAGATCCGGTTCGCCGACTCCTCGATCTCGTTCATCAGCAGCTCGGTTTCCACGGTGTAGTTCAGCCAGCGCACCGCGCCCTCGAGAATCTCGCCGTCCACCGACGCCGCCACCTGATCGAGCCAGCCGGGCTCCAGGCCGGCCTGCACGAAGGTGGGTGCGATGTCCCAGCCGCCGGCAATGCCATGATCCTCAAGCCAGGCGCTGACCGCGTCCTCCCGGTCGGAAGCCTCGATCGGGGTCAGCGCCGGCGCCTTAGAAACCCGGTCCGCAGCGTCCTCCTGCAGCCGAATCAGCGCCACGAGGGCAGCCCGGTCATATGGGCCAGCGGCGATCAAACCCAGCTTGTTACGCATGCCAGCGACCCGCTCGCGCAGCGCCGAGGCCGCGCGGATGGCGGCGGACGCCGGATTGTTCAGCTCGTGAGTCAGGCCGGCCGACAATGCGCCAAGCGCCAGCAGGCGCTCCCGCTGACCGATGACCTGCTGGGTGTTCTGGCTGCCGAAGAACAGACCGTCAAGCAAGTGCACGGCCATCGGAAACCAGTCACGCATCAGCTGGGCGAAAGCGCGCGCCTCGAGCACGAAGAACCGCGACGGCACGGTAACCCGCAGCGAGCTGTTGTAGACCTGAGGCGCCCGGTCGAGGTACGCGTTGAAGGCCCCGGCATAGATACCGCGCTCGGACATGCGCCTGACCTCGATGTCCTCCCCACCTACCCGCCGCGACATGACGATCACGCCCTCAAGCAGCACGTAAAAGCAGGTGGCTGGATCGCCCTCCCGATACACCGGACCGGGCTCAATCTGCTCGATGTGCCCTTCGCGGCAAAGCCACGCCAGCTGCTCATCGTTGAGCTTCTCGAACAGGAACAGGGTGCGCAGCTCATCGACACTGCACGACTGCTGGCCAGGGGCCGCCCGTGGCACATCATCCGGCTGGGGCTGCGGTGTCACAGTTTCTCCAGATAGCGGTGCACGAGCATCACGGCCATGGCACCCTCGCCGACCGCGGAGGCAACCCGCTTGGCGGACTCGGCGCGCACATCGCCGGCTACGAAGACACCTGGCACGCTGGTTTCCAGGTGATAGGGAGCGCGGTCGAGCCGCCAGCCCGCGGGTCGCTCGCCCCCGACGGACAGGTCGGGACCGGTCACGACGAAACCCCGGCTGTCCCTTACCACGACACCATCGAGCCAGTCGGTCAGCGGGGCAGCGCCGATGAAGACGAACAACCACTCGGCGGGAACGTTCTGCGTGCTGCCAGTGGCCGTGTCCCGCAAGGTCAGCCGGTCCAGATGGTCGGTGCCATCGGCGGCGACAACCTCGGTGCAGGCGCGGACCGAGATCCTTTCGATACCGCCGATCTGCTGGATGAGGTAGTGGGACATCGACTGTCGCAGCGAGGGACCGCGGACCAGGAGCGTCACCGACCTGGCGTGCCTGGACAGGTAGACCGCTGCCTGACCGGCAGAGTTGGCGCCGCCGACAATGTAGACGTCCTGCCCTTCGCAGCTGGCCGCTTCGGTCAGTGAGGATCCGTAGAACACTCCGCGCCCGGTCAGCGGTGCCAGCCCGGTCGCCGCCAGCTGCCGGTAGGAGACGCCGGTCGCCAGAATGACCGTGTGCGCACCAATGGCGGTGCCGTCAGAGAACCGCACGGTACGGGCCGACCCGTTCACCTCAAGGCCGACGGCTTCCCGCGTGGTGAGCACCTCGGCCCCGAACCTGGCCGCCTGCCGCCTGGCGCGCTCGGTCAGCTGTGCCCCCGATACCCCGTCCGGGAAGCCCAGGTAGTTCTCGATCCGGGAGCTCTGACCGGCCTGGCCGCCCGTGGCGGTGCGCTCGACCAGCACCGTCCGCAAGCCCTCGGACGCCCCGTACACGGCGGCGCCAAGGCCGGCCGGCCCGCCGCCGATGACGATGAGATCGTAGAAGCTGTCCGACGGCGTCGTGGCCAGCCCGACCCGGATGGCGAGTTCGGGATCAGACGGCTCTATCAGCGCCTCGCCGTCTGGCGTGATCACGACCGGCAAGACGTCCTGGTCAGCTCCGGCGGCCGCGAGCAGCCGCTGCCCCTCCGGCTCGTCGGCGGAGTACCAGCGATACGGCACCTGATTGCGGGCCAGGAACTCGCGAACCCCGGACGAGCGCATCGACCATCGATGCCCGATCACCTTGGTCTCGGGCACCGGCCGGTGATCCGCCGCCAGCCACGCCTCAAGCAGCGCGTCCAGCACCGGGTACAGCTTCTCCTCCGGCGGATCCCACGGCTTGAGCAGGTAATGGTCGAGATCGACGACGTTGATCGCGTCAATGGCTGCGCCGGTGTCCGCGTAAGCGGTAAGCAGCACGCGCCGCGCCGACGGATACACATCCATGGCCTGCTCAAGGAACTCGATCCCGCTCATCTGCGGCATGCGGTAGTCGGCCAGGATCACCGCGACCATTTCGCCCCGCAGCTTCATCTCCCGCAGGGCGCCGAGTGCGGCCTGTCCGGACTCGGCACGAACGATCCGGTACCGCTCGCCGTATCGGCGTCGCAGGTCACGAGCGACCGCACGGGAAACGCCCGGGTCATCGTCGACGGTCATGATCGCCGACCGAGTCACACCCTCCGGCGCGGTCATGACGCACCGAGCTTTTGTCCGCCGTCAGTCCACCCCATGTTCCCATGCTAGGTACAGCAGCGGCCTCGGGCAGCGGCACAGCCAGCGCACGGCACCGGCCCAGGGCACCGGCACAGCCAGCGCACGGCACCGGCCCAGGGCAGC